>Ga0326727_10001526_pt1 | contig 85148 bp, 61 predicted proteins | sample MB2enrmetagenome_FD_207643 | JGI IMG/M metagenome (GOLD analysis project Ga0326727, IMG submission 207643) | Lab enriched peat soil microbial communities from McLean, Ithaca, NY, United States - MB29MY | ecosystem: Environmental > Terrestrial > Soil > Wetlands > Peat | place: USA: New York... | reverse complement strand
TGCGGCGAGAGTCTCGAGCCTGGAACCGCCAGGTCAATCGCCATCGGGTCAAGATCAACTGGCAGTTCACGCGCACGGGGGCACGCGCAAAGTTCGGCTATAAAAGGAATCTATTTAGGCGGTCAGAAACCTAGTGCTTACCATGTTTGTCGTTGTGCTGGCTTCATGGCTTTCCAAGGCTGGGGTGAAACTCAGAGTAAAGAGTGGAGGCGCGGGTGAGAATCGAACTCACGCATAAAGGTTTTGCAGACCTCTCCCTTGCCACTTGGGTACCGCGCCGAAAAGCAGTGACGAGTGATGAGTGACAAATGACGAGCCGGCGGACAAGGGGTTTCTTGCTCGTCACTTGTCACTCATCACTCGTCACTGAAGCTCTGGAGCGGGAAACGGGATTCGAACCCGCGACTTCGACCTTGGCAAGGTCGCACTCTACCACTGAGTTATTCCCGCTCGATCACCTAGCTTGCTCCTCACGAGATTATAGAAAGCGGAGATTGGCGAAGTCAAGCCAAACAGTGGTTAGTGGCTAGTGGGGAGTGGCTAGTGACGGACAACTCCGATTGGCGCTAACCACTACTAAGCCACTGCACTTTCACTACATGCGACTAGCCACTCATCACTCGCCACTAGCCACTCCCCTGGTGCGCAGCGGCGGGAGTTTCAACCGGCCGGGCGGCTTCGCGAAGGAATTTTGCGGACTCCTCAGGCGAGGTGGGATTGATGTAGAAGCCCGTACCCCATTCAAATCCGGCGACCTTCGTCAATTTGGGCATGATCTCGAGGTGCCAGTGGTAATAATCCTCCGCGGCTTCCCCGATCGGTGCGGTATGGATGATGTAGTTGTAAGCAGGGAATTCCAGCACGCGATCGAGACGCGAGAGCATATCCTGCAAAATCGGGGCGAGCTGCTCGAACTCCGCTTTATGGGATTGCTCGAAGGCGCATTGGTGCGTCTTGGGGATAATCCAAATCTCGAATGGGAAACGAGGAGCAAATGGCGCGATCACCACGAAGGCGTCGTTCTCCGCGATCAGGCGCACACTCTTTTCTTTTTCCTGGCGTAGAATGTCGCAAAAGATGCAGCGCTCTTTGAAATTGTAGTGCTCCCGTGCCCCATCCACCTCCTCGCGCACGCGCTTTGGCACCACGGGCAGCGCGATGAGTTGGGAGTGGGTATGCTCGAGCGAGGCGCCGGCAGCCTCTCCATGGTTCTTGAAGATCAGGATGTATTTGAAGCGCTTGTCTTTCTCGAGGTCCAGAATGCGGTCCCGGTAGGCCCAGAGCACATCCTCGACGCGGGAGGTCGGCATCGTGGCCAAGGTCAGATTGTGCTGCGGCGTTTCAATGATGACCTCATGCGCACCGATGCCATTCATCTTGTCGTAAAGACCTTCACCCTGCCGGTTGAGCGTTCCTTCGATGCCCAGCGCGGGAAATTTGTTGGGTACAATGCGCACCGTCCAGCCAGGGGTGTTGCGGGCGCTGCCGTCGCTGCGGTAAGCATGAATTTCCGGCGGCGTCTTGCTTTCGTTGCCGTAGCAGAATGGACAAAAACCTGAGCCGCGGATCTGGACTTTATCCCGGACGAAATCCGTTGGCCGAGTGGCTCGGCCGGTTGCAATGATCACCCATCGCCCGGTGATGGGGTCTTTTCTGAGTTCGGGCAAAGTTAGACTCCTTTTAAAGGCTGCACGCGGTCGAAAGGCGTCGATTCAAGCTTTGAAAGCGTCCTTAATCAGCTTGACCTGCAGGCCCTTCGCCGGGTGCAGCGAGACGCTCACGACATCAAACCGGCAACTCAAGGGTTTCCGCCTGAGCTGTCGCAAGTACTGTTTAGCTCCTATGATGACCCGCTTCTGTTTGTTCGGAGTAACCGCTTCTTCGGGTGAGCCTGCAGCCTGGGAAGTTCTTGTCTTGACTTCCACAAAGGCCAGGGTGGGCCCTTCCCACCCCACCAAGTCGAGTTCCCCTCCGCCTGAACGGGCGCGCCAGTTTCGCGCTACTACAGTATATCCTGCTTGGCGCAGATACCAATAGGCCAGAGCTTCGCCGCGGGCGCCAAGGTCCAGATTTCCCGATTCGCCTCGCGGTGGCGACTGAAAGGAAGCTACCCTGGCGGCACGTTGACGCTCTTTCCAAACCAGCGCGCGATACATCAATCGGGCTAACAAACTCATTATAACAACACCGGCGCACTTTGGGACGACCGCGTGAAACTGCAGAGATTCTTCGGCCCAAAGAACGCGGCCTCAGAATGACAAACGCCGTTTTCAGCTCACTGCTCGACCTCAGAAAGGCAATGCTCGAGGATTTCGAGCGCCGTGTCCGCGTGTTCCTTCTCGATGACCAAAGGCGGCATCAGGCGCAGCGTGCTTTCCCCGCAGCCCAGAACGAGCAAACCCTTCTGGAACGCTTCCTCGATGACCTTGTTGCGCGCCTCCGGGTTGGGCTCGCGGGTTTGCTGGCTCTTGACCAACTCCATCCCGATCATCAGGCCGCGGCCTCGCACGTGCCCGACCGTCGGATGCCGGCCTGGCCAATCAGCCAGCCGCGCCAGAATGTATTCTCCCATGCGCGCGGCATTGGCAACATATTTTTCTTCCAGCAGCCGAATGGTTTCCATCGCTGCCGCGCAGGCCACGGGGTTTCCCCCGAAAGTGGAAGCATGCGCACCTGGGCCCCAATTCATCACGTCCGCTCGCGCCACCGCCACGCCGAGCGGCAACCCTGAAGCAATCCCCTTGGCGGTGACGAGGATGTCCGGTACAACGCCGGAGTGCTCACAGGCGAACATCTTGCCGGTGCGGCCCATTCCGCACTGGACTTCGTCGAAGATCAGGAGAATCCCGTGGCGATCGGCGAGCTGCCGCAGCCTGCCCAGAAAACCCGGCGGAGGCACGATGTACCCTCCTTCTCCCTGGATCGGCTCGACGATGATCGCCGCGACCTCATCCGCAGGCACGGCGGTTCTGAAGAGCTGTCTTTCGATGAAATCTGTACAGTCGCAATCACATTCCTGAGCGCCATGGCCGGCCGAACAGCGATACGGATTGGGGTAGGGAACGTGCGTCACTCCGGACAGCAAGGGGCCGAAACCGCGCCGCTGGACGGCTTTGCTCGCGGTGAGGGAGAGCGCTCCCAAAGTCCGGCCGTGGAAACAGCCCAGGAACGCAATCAAGCGGTTGCGCCGGGTGTGGTAACGCGCGATTTTGATGGCGCCTTCAATGGCTTCGGCGCCGGAATTCCCGAACACCACACGCTTCGGGAATTTGCCGGGAGTGATCTCCGCCAGCTTCTGCGCCAGTTGAGCCAGCAAGGGGTAGTAGAAATCTGTGCCCGACATGTGAATCAACGTTTCCGCCTGGCGCTGGATGGCGCGTACGACCTCGGGGTGGCAATGGCCAGTCGATACCACCGCGATGCCCGCGGCGAAATCCAAAAACACATTTCCATCCACATCTTCAACGCTCGCGCCTTGCCCCCGCCGGGCGACCAGAGGGTAGTCCCGTGTGTAAGAGGGCGAGACGAATTCCTGGTCGAGAGCCAGGATCTTGCGGGCCTCCGGACCGGGAAGCTGTGTCTTGATCGAAGGGACTTTGCTTTCCATATGAATCCTCCTTGGCGAATCTTGCAGGGATAACCGGCGCTTGGCCGCGGGGCCAGCGGGCTCCTGTGCGCTATGTGTTTATCTGTGGTGTATTATAGTATGAGGTATTAATCTCCGCCAAAAAGGTTGGGGCGGGCGAAATGGGGAAGCCTGAGCCGAAGGCTATGAGGATTTTGGTCCATGGTTACTTCCGTTTCCAGCGAGTTCCGGCCTTGCTGTCTTCGAGTATAACACCGGCCTTCTGAAGATTCTGGCGAATCTCATCGGCTCTAGCGTAATTGCCCCTGCGGCGCATCTCATCGCGTTCGGCAATCGCTTGGCCGATCGCTTCGTCGGTCGGCAGTCCCGGCGTCGGAGCACTTCCGTGGCCATTGCCGGCGATCGCGGCTTCAGCGCCGGCGGGCACCGTTACGCTTGCGGGCATCCCAGCCACCACGGGAGCCTCTACCCCCAAGCCGAATTGCCGCAACTTGGCGTTGTCATTATCTTCGAGGACAGCGAAAATCCGGTCCCAGCGTTCCAGCGTGTCCAGGAAGGCGGCACGATCTCCCGCCCGAAACTCACCGCGATCCATGGCGGTGTTGGCATCCCGCACCATGGCGAAAATCGCGCCGAGGGCTTCGGCGGTGTTGAGGTTATCGTCCATGGCATCTTCAAACACCTGGCGCGCGGCGCGGGCGCGCTCCTGCAAAGCCGTATTCTCCCCCGCCGGAAAGGACTCCTGGGTCAGCCGCAGCCGGAAATTCCTCAGCCTTTCGATGGACTGCTGCGCCTGGTGCAGACCGTCAAAAGTGAAGTTCAAATGCCGGAGGTAGGGGACGGCCGCCAGCAGATACCGTATCGCCGAAGGCTTGTAGCCTTTGGTCAAGAGGTCGCGCAGCGTGTAAAAGTTCCCCAGCGACTTCGACATCTTCTCGCCGTTCACGATCAGATGCTCGGCGTGCAGCCAGTAGCGCACGAAGGGTTTGCCCGTGGCCGCCTCACTCTGCGCGATCTCATTCTCGTGATGCGGGAAGATCAGATCGACGCCGCCGGAGTGAATGTCAAAAGTCTCGCCCAGGTACTTCATCGACATCACGGAGCACTCGATGTGCCAGCCGGGGCGGCCGGGCCCGATCGGCGTTTCCCAAAACGGCTCGCCCTCCTTAGGCGCTTTCCAGAGCGCAAAGTCGCGGGCATTGTTCTTGTCGTACTTATCCGAGTCAATCCGCGCCCCGTCGCGTATTCCCGAGAGATCGATCCTGGTCAACTGGCCATAGTGTGGGAAAGCCGCCACACGGAAGTAAATCGATCCCTCGCTCGCATAGGCGTAGCCTTTCTCCATGAGCGTCTGGATCATCTTCACCATGTCGTCGATCGAGTCGGTGGCGCGCACCACGATTTCAGGATCTTCCAGGCTGAGGAGTTGGCGATCGACTTGGAACGCCTCGATGTATTTCGCCGTGTAGTCGCGCAACGACAGGCCGGCGGCCTTGGATTTGCGGATGGTGTTGTCGTCCACGTCCGTCAAGTTCATGACGTGGCGGAGCCCGTATCCCCGGCACTTCAACCATCGCCGCAGGATGTCCTGGAAGACGAAAGTCCGGTAGTTCCCGATGTGGGCGAAATCGTATACCGTAGGCCCACACGTATACATGCCGACCTGATTGTCGTGCAGGGGCTTGAACTCTTCCAGTTGCCCGCTCAGGGTGTTGTGAATGCGTAGCGACATACAGTCAGCCTTCCGGTCATGGTCACAGACTTTCAATTCTAGGTACCCGGTCAGCGCAAGTCAAGAAACGGACGAGTAGCGTCTGCGATTCAGACAGCCGAAGTGGATTCCCGCTTTCGCGGGAATGGCGATACCGGGGAAGGCATACCCTGAAGGTCGTCATTCCCGCGAAAGCGGGAATCCACCGCTCTGACTCGCCGAGTGTCTGAATCGGAGCGGGTAGCGGTGATCCCTCCGAGAACGACGTGCAGCAGTCCGCCTGGCTGCGCTTCGACGGGGCAGTGCAGGGCCGGTGTAGCCGCCCCTTGAGCCTTACTTCGTTCTCGCAAAATGCGCTGTTTTTTGCTGCATTTGAGTCCGATTTGCGCATCTTTGCGCACAAAACGCGCATAATCCGCGGCGCTTTAAGATACCATCTCATTTGTTTTCAAGTACTTCTTAGCTTCTTCCCCTTCGTTGACGTATAACTTCTCTGTTTTCAGGCACTTCTTAGCTTCGTTTCGAATGGGCTTCTGTGTTTTCAATAACATACTGGCTTCGATCGTACTATTTTATATTTGATTCAGTTCCTTCTTTCCCCGAGTGCCGGGACCTTCCCGCCATCCCTCGCGTCGCGTGTCTAACCGGCCCTCGCCTACGACAATGTGTCCACAAAAAGACCACCATTATAGGCTACCACTGGTCCGTGAGCTTGTCAAGCGGAAAATGCAAGAAAAGCGGGCCGACTGTCCCGAACACCGCCGCGCTGCCCGGCCAGCCCGCAACAAGGGGAACAGATGTGACTGCAAACATCGGCGCTTCCACGTCGCGCCCGCTCGACGCACTGAAAGGGGTTTCCCCGCCAACCCGTCGCGGGAAACAGGATGTTGGTGTCGAAAACGGCAGTCGGCGGCAAGGCTATCTCTCTGCCCGCGCTTCCGCTAAGGCGCGGCGACGAGGTGCCCGGTTTTTGCTTTGGCGTCGTAAGGGCGAACATGGATTTCGACAGTGCGACCAAGCGCCGTAAGCCAGGCGGTGAGCCGATCAATGGTCACGCTTTCCATGCGGCCACGAAGGACTTTGGAAAGCGTAGGCTGGTCGGTGCCGCAACGTTGCGCGGCCTCCTTCTGGGTGAGTTTGCGCTTCTCGATAGTCTCTACCATAGCGCTGATGAGCATGCTCTTCGCATTCAGTTCCGCTGCCTCGGCGGGCGTAAAGCCGATATCCTCCCACACGTTCCCGCTGCTCTTGTGGAATGCCAAAAACATCTCCTGAATATGGTAAATTTACCATATTTCGTCAAGTCTTGTTTTGGGGTTGAAGGGCGCTAAGAATGACCCTCAACCATGACCATCGCTTCTTGCCGGAAAAACCGGACAACGAGGTGCCTGTCCCCATCGGCCTCCGAAAGAAAGGGACGCCGCAACTCCGACACGGCGCCACACGACAACAGTTTGTAACATCATGGCGAGAAAAGACGCGGACCCCGATCAGATCGGGGCGGTCTGCGCTAAGAACTCCGTGCGGCGGGGGTTGGGCGGTCGGCTCTTTGACAATGCTCATTGCGAAGAGGCTTTACAAGAGTGGCGTCAAGGTGAGAGCATATAGCTAGATTAGCTAGATTTTGGAGGCCCTGATGTCATGGCGACTGGCGGATGCCAAGAATCGTTTCAGCGAGGTGGTTAACCGCGCCTTGGCGGGAGACCCGCAGGTGGTGTTGCGGCGGCGCGATGCCGTAGTGGTGGTCGCCCGGCGCGACTACGAAAAGCTGACAGGTGAACGCGTGAGCTTCAAACAATTTCTGCTCGGCAAAGGGCCCACCCTCCAGGGACTCGACCTAAAGCGCGACCGGTCGCCGATGCGGAAGGTCAAGCTGTGAAGGTGCTGCTAGACACCTGTGTGCTCTCGGAACTGCGCCACCCCAAGGGGCATCCGGGGGTTCGCCGCGCCGTCGTGGCCTTCCATGAAGAAGAGCTCTTCATGAGCGTCATATCCATCGGCGAAATCCTGAAGGGCATTTCCCTCTTGGCTGAAGGCCCGAGAAAACATGCCCTGGCGAGCTGGCTGAACACCCTGGAAAGGGACTATGGCGATCGGATCCTCTCCGTTGACCGCGATATCTGCCGCCGTTGGGGAGAACTCACCGCCCGTGCGCAGAGGGCGGGGCGCGCGGTGAGCGCCACGGATGGGTTGATTGCCGCTACCGCGCTCCATCACGGCCTTCAGGTCATGACGCGAGACACCGCCGATTTTGAACTGACAGGAGTCTTGCTCATTGACCCTTGGAGGGCGTAACGTGGAAACCGCGCATGTAGTGATTAGGGAAACCCGGGAAACCCAACGGCTGCAAGAAAGTCCGTAGCGCCGGCCAACAGCCTGAAGTCCGGCTCCATCAACTTTGTGCGCCGAGGAAGCAGGCGCACGGTGACGAAGAAAAATCGGTCCGAAGGAAAAGGACGCCGCAACTTTGATCCGTCGGCTGACGGACGCTACACGACAACAGTTTGTAACATCATGGCGGGAACTGCGCTCATTGTCGGGTCCTCGACGTGCCACAGGGACACTCTAAAGGCCCACGGCATGCAAATCGTGGAGTGGTAAACTCCTCCGACCGCAAAGGGCGCACACATGCTGACAACTATCGTCGGCACGTATGATGCCACGCGGAATCCATAATGAAAATTCCAATTCCCAAAATCCCCGTTGCCGCGAGCGCCCATCTGGTCATCCGGCAAGTCTGGTACTCGCGATCGCGGTGGGCGTCGGGTGCGCAAACCGGGCTTCTCGATCGACTGACCGATACATGGACGTGAACGGCCACAAACTCTTTATGCGTTGTGCAGGATCCGGCTCGCCAACGGTGGTGTTGGAGGCGGGCCTTGGTGACGCCAGCGGCGTTTGGAGCCAGGTCCAGGAACCGCTCGGGCACGATACTCGCGTCTGTTCCTACGACCGCTGGGGGAACGGCAACAGCGGCGCCGGCCCCACCCATCAGCGCAATCCGCTGGAGGCCGTGTCGGATTTGCACGATCTCCTGCGCAACGCGGGAATCTGCCCGCCCTATGTGCTGGTGGGACATTCTTATGGAGGCCTGCTGGCGCGATTGTTTGCTCAGACCTGCTTTTCAAGGTCTGTCCCCATGGGCCCTTGGCCCGCGAAAGCTCATGAAAAACGGTCATATTGACAGTTTCCAGCCGATTCGCGCTATCCCCTTTGTTTTCAGCACGAACTCATTTTTTGCGGGTGGTTTTTCGACCCTGCGGTTTTTCGGACAGCATTGCACGCGGTGACGACAGTGGGTAAATAACAGCCATGTCCCGCCTGCGCCTGGCCGCCGATGAGAAGACGCACATCTGAGAACCGGAAGAGCCTCAGACCTTGAAAAGCAGGTCTGCGCTCATCTGTGTGTTGCTCATACCGCTTCACCTGTGCCCGTAATCCGTGAAAACGTAATCTCTTGTCTTCACGATCGTGTGGCACGCGAACCCGCACTTGGCGTCGTTCCCCTGCGGCGGCTTGTCAGCCATAGTCCCGGGCCTGAACGTATCGGATGCAGCGTCATACTCGAACGCCGCCCATCCCCACCCGCCGCTGTCCGCGAACCGCTTGCTGTCCTTCACCATGAAGTCGACGTTAGCCTGGGTGCCTGGCACCGTCGCTGCGGTGAACGTCTCCATCTTTTTAGGGTTCCAGTGGATCTTCGCCATCTTGGCGCCGTCGGGGAAGGGCTTGCCGTTGCCGGGAACGCCGGCCAAGTAGGCCTTGATCATCGCAGGGTTAGCGAGGATCGCAGCAATATGGTTTCCGTTCTGACTGATGGAGACAACCTGCCAGGCCTCGTATCCTCTGAACTCAGAGAACGCGAGCCCATTCGGCACCTTCAGGGTGTACTTGTCCTGCGCGGAAATCGCCCAGCCGCCCACGACGGCGAACCCTCCCAAGATGATCGCAATCGTCAGCATCCTTTTGCCCTGCATCGCAAGCACCTCGTTATCAAGATTTAGCGTCCATGCCTCTCTATCTACCTCATTTCTTTCCTGGCTCACTCCTGCGCTACCATCTGCAAGTCAAATTCAGTGGTGGTGGTCTCGATAGAATACGACGCCTACGACAAAATGTCCATCCGTGACCTGCCGCCCGATCCGGTCGATCTCTGATGCGTCACCTGCTGGACACGAACGTCGTTTCCGATCTCTTTTATCCTAAGTGTGTAATGGAAAACCGGCGAGGGGGGTTGTATAATCGCGGCTAGTCACGCCGGGGGTAATAAAAATGCGATTTCGCCCTTTAAGTCTCGTTCTGCTATTCACCCTTCCGTTTCTGGCAAAAGCACAGGTGCGACTCAAGAAGGGCGACAGGCCGGTATTTTACACGGCCGGTGAGCTTGCCAAGGATTGCCAAACCGCCCTAACCGTCAACAACGGTGAGCCGCTGGAGAATGACAAGACCTATTCACTTTCGATAGAGCAAGTCTCCGGGGTTGTCCATTGTCAATCTTACATTGACGGCATGTATGACGAGCGACTGGAGGCTGCCCGCGGCCAGCACTATCATCCCGTTCCGGCAAACCTGACCTATCGGAGAACCCTTGTCGATGCGTTCATCAAGTACGTAGCCGACCACCCCGAGGAACAGGATTTGGCGGCTACCACCACGCTGGTTAAGGCAGAAAAGATCATCTTAGGTATTCGAAGCCCATCGCAAAAGACAACGCCTAAGGCAAAGACCACACACTAGAAGCTGTTGCTGGCGTAGGGCGGAGGCGGGCGCATAACGTCACCGACCGCGGTTCTTCTAATGCCGCGTTGGCGGAGCTTCTCGCGAATACCCTGGCGGCGGTTGGAACATGGTGGGATCAGGCTCCCCGCCGGTCAGATTGATGAGTTCAGTTACCTGCTCGCCGGAGCGCGGGTCGCTTCTCCGCCGCAACACGTCGACCCCCAATCGCTCCTCAAACCAGCATTCATCGACCGACTCAAAACTCTGCGCGTTGCCGAACGTTCCTGCCGGAAAGGTGTGTAGGGTTCGTCTTCCCCACGCATTTACGCCCGCAAACTCTCTCGTGCCGAGCTTCTCGTTCTTGATGTGTTCTCCGGGCCGCGTCGCCTTGAGCGTCAGATACTCCAAGGCATCGTAATGGATCGGCCGTTCAATAGGTCTGATGATGACGCTGTGGTTCTGCGGGTCGATGTGGATTCTTTGCTTCCCCACCGGATCGTAAATGTTCACGTAGTAGATTGGATTGTTGACGTCCTCCGTCCAGGGCAGGTGTTGCTCTTGATAGATGCGGCCTTTACTGTCGCGTGCGATATGGTCCTCCACGGTGCGGGTCTTCTTCGTTCCGTCCGGAAGGACCTGCGTGAGAGTAGTTCGGGCTGTGGCCGTGAAGGGTTTTCCTCTGAGTTCGCTGATTCCAATCTCCGCCGGCATGATGACGCGAACACCCTGCGCCGATAGGCTGAGCGCGAGCCCCAGGATTGCGACGATGACGCCGGACACTTTGTTCATATGAACGGTATCTTAGCACGGAGCCGTGCCTTTGCTGCGTCGGAGAGGCATGGAGGGAAGCAGGGGCGGTTCGCGAACCGCCCCTACGTTCTATTTTTGCGGCGCGGGCGGTGTAGTGGGTGTAGTGGGTGCAGTGGTCGAGCCCATTTGGTCATACACGCGCCGAATGGTGACTGGTCCTTGCAGGGAAGAGTTCTCGAGCCGCGAAACGACCGTGAGTTGTTTGCCATCGTCGCTCAGCCGGAAGGTCTGGGTTAGTTTGGTGCCGTGTTCCAGTTTGGTTTCGGCCACGAGTGCACCGCCTTGCCAATCGGTTTTGGTTGAGGAGATCTTCTTTCCGTTGTCATCCTTGTCGTCGTGCTTCTTGCCGTCCAGGTAATAGGTTTGAGCATGGGCGGAGTCGTCAGTCACCACCAATTGGCCCGATTTTTGGTCGACTTGCAAGAGCTTTGAAGTCTGCCCAAGACGGTCCCAGTCCTCGGCGTTCACGGTGCTTCCACGATTTGCCTGTTGTCCTCCACGGCCCATGCCGCCACGGCCCATGCCGCCACGGCCCATCCCGCCGCCTCCCGGGTAACCGCCTCCGCCGCCCGGGTAACCGCCTCCGCCACCCGGATAGCCGCCCCCGGGATAGCCGCCACCGGTCCCGCCGCCGGGATACCCGCCGCCGCTGTTGGCGGATGTGCTCTGCCTGCTCTGCGCATCGGTGATCTTCTGCTGTGCATCGTCGCTTTGGTCTTTGTTGAATTGCCAGCGGCCGCCCAGGTTCGGCTGGCTGTCGCCCGCGCGGGCGACGCGCGGCAGAGAAATCGCGAGTAAGATCGCCGCGGCAGAAATCAGGCAGAATAGCGCAAGTTTATTGGTCTTTCGCATGGATTACCTCCCAATGGTGAATGTCCCTGTCCCTTCTCCTTCGATTCAGGGCAAGGGGTGCTGGTTGTACGACCTTGTGGCGCGGGCGTCCCGCCCGCCGCTGCCCGCGCGCACGAGCGGGCAAGACGCCAGGGCTCTCTCATCTATCCGCCGCCGTGCGGAGTGCGCGGGGGCGGCTTCACGACCGCCATGGGCAAGCGCGCGAAGGCCACGCGCGCTGCCGCCGGATCGAGCACGTTCACCTGCACGGTGTAGCGCCCCACGGGAAACTTCTCCAGCGGGATCTGCGCGAAATACGTGGTCTTCAGCGCTGAGCCCTTTTCCGCCTTGGCGTTGAACGGCCCGGCTTCGGCAAACTTCTTTCCGTGCCGGAGGAAGACGAACCCCACGGACGGCGGTGGCGCGGCACTCTGGGGCGTCGCGGGCGGCTTCCCGGCGTATGACTCCAGGTAGACCGAAAGGGTCTGGTTAGTTCGAAACACGCGGGTAACGCTGGGCAGCACGGTGCGATTCCCCACCTGGAGTGGCGCGTTGCGGTCGCGATCAAAGCGCGTACGCGGGAGTTGGTCGGCGGGCCGCACTTCATTGGAGAACACCACCGTACTCAAGCTCAGCCCTTGATCGGAGACATCCGGCAAGACGAGGGAAGTTTCGAAGGTACCGATCTTGCCGCCTTCATTCTCTCGGGCTACGACTTTCAGGTTGTACTTTCCCGGCGCCAAGGTGATTTCGCCCTCGTAGAGAAGGTTGCCGCCGGTGACTTCTTCGAAGGTCTCGTCCGTCATCTTCACGGGCAGGGTGTCGTGCAAACCGCCCGCGATATGATTCTGCGCGTCGGTGAACCTCCAGGCAAAGTCAAATTCAGTCTCATGTTTGCCGGACTTCTTGAGGAAGGAAACTTCCGCGCCCGGAATTTTGGCGGCCAGAACAACCGTGTATTTGTTATCGGGCCGGCGGAAGTAGGCAGTGTCAATCGCAAAGGGAAGATCCACGAAGGGAACGTCCAGATCCATCACCTGCTGGAGCTGAACTTCCTTATCCTCGCGTGTCAATTGGCGGAAGTTCTTGGGAGCGAAGTAGCCGGGCCGCGCCTGCAACTTCAGGCCGGGCCGCGACACTTCCACGCGAATGTGCCGGAAGCGGCCGTCCGAGCGCTTGTTGGTGGGCGAATAGCCAATCAGATAGTAGCTGGAATTGTCCTTTTGGACCTCTTGGAAGGCAGGGCTGAAATCGTTGAGGTCGTAGAAGAACTTTCCGCCGGTGTCAGTGGAGAGCGAGGCCAGCGTTTCACGGCTTCCCTGCAAGGAGGAAACCTGCGAGGCGTGGGCTGAACCGGAATAGATGGCCGTGCCGGAGGGGCTGGATGAGGAGGCATCGCCGCCGGGGGGCAGGGCCAGCAGGCCGCGCGCGTCCATGGTGTAAAGCGACACATCGGCTTGATTCGCAGCGTCGATGGTGGCCCGCAACTGCGCCTGGTTTTCCTGGCCGGTGCGCGAGATGCCGCTGGAGAAGTGGATCACGTTTTTGCGGCCTGGCACTTGATGAAGCATGGTGGCCAGGGATTCAATGGCCGCCAGCTTCTGGTCCGTGTTGAAGATGTTGAACTCGGTTTCATCCGGGGTAAACGCGTCGGATACGTCCTGAGTGACGACTTCCATGCCGTTGGCGTCTGTCCCGCCGGCTTCACCGATCGCGCCCTGCGCGGCAAGGTTGGAGGATTCTTCGCCGACCAGGATGGCGCGCAAGACCCTGGTGAGCGAGTCGCGATTGTCGGTGAAGTCCTGCACGACACGAAGGTTGGAGGAGTAGGTCACCAGGGCAATCAAGTCTGCGGGCGTCATGCGGTGGGCAACAAAATCGCCCGAGGCCTTCAGGGCGCGCATCAGCTCGTCCGGTTGCATCGAACTCAAGTCAAAAAAGAAAACCAGCAGGCGATGATCCTGGAGCACCCGGTCGGCGTTAACCTCGGGCGGGAGCTTCGCAAGGTCAATCACCTGCGCGCGCTCCTCACCGCCGGTGACCTGCGCCAATTTCTCCACGTCTTCCAGGCTGAAATCGGAAATGGTTTGCGAAACTCCGTCTTCGAAGACGCGAAAATCCGATTGCTTCAAATCCGTCACCGCTTTGCCCGCTTTGTCATACACACGCACGTCGACCAGCACTTCATTGGTTTGCGAGCGCAGGATGAAGGCCTGTTGCGGGCTTCGAGAAGTGGGAGTGGAAGGCTTCTGCTGGGGGAGAAGGGCAGTGGGCAAGTAGGCAGATAGGCAGATGGCGAGAAGAACGGCGGGCAGGTGGGCAGATTGGCAGATGGGAAGGCGGGCAGTGGCATTAGCCTTGCTCGCCGACTGTCTGCCAGAACGTCTGGTTATCATTGGCGCTTTATTCCTCGTATCTGGATCGACGTGCCATTATCTTTGGCCCAGACAACTCACTCTTCCCGTATCAATCTTTGACTCGCGTACTTTCAGGGCCATCTACCGACCTGCCGACCTGCCGACCTGCCCATCTGCCTAGAAGTTAAACCGCAACGCTACGTTCAAAGAGCGCATGGCCGCTACGCTGGTCACCCAGCCGAAATTCTGCGCGTTGATGGTGGTCGCCACGCCGGCGTAATTCGGGTGGTTGAAAATGTTGTTGGCGTTGATGCTGAACCGTCCCCGAATGCCCTTTTCGCGAGAGAAAGTGAAGAAGCGCCCCAGCGACATATTAAAGGTCACCGAGCCCGGCCCGACAATGGTGTTGCGACCCGCCGTGCCGGGTTCACCCGAGGCGGGCAGCGCGAACGCGCCGGTGTTGAAGAAATCCAAGGTTGTCCTTTGTGAGCGTGGCAGGCTGACGGGATCGCCTGTGGCATCGGGACGTTCGGAGGCAAAGACCCCCGAACCGTTGTTGTTGGACTGGTTGCCGGCCACCGCCGCAGTCAGAGGCAAGCCGGTCTGCAAGGTGGTCACGCCGCTAAGCTGCCAGTCTCCAATGATGCGCGACCCAAAGCCGCCGCGATTCAGGAAACGGCGCTGTTCGCCAAAGGGCAGTTCGTAAGTGTGATTAACAACCAGTTTCTGCCCGACATTGAAGTTGGAGAGCGCCCGTTCCGCTAGGAGATCGAAGCTGTTCTGGGGCACGTTGTGACCATTGCCTCCAATGTTGGCCGCATCGTCAATCGACTTTGACCAGGTGTAGAAGCCGCTCATGGAGAAGCCGCCGTGGAACTGCCGGCGCAGAACGACCTGGAGGCCGTTGTAAATCGAAGCCGCGCCCGAGGTTTCGTAAAGAAACTGCTGAACGCCGGGAATCGAGGTTTCGTGCGAACCGGAGGCGCTGGGGTTCACGCTATCAGGCGAAAGCAGCAAATCGAGTTTCGTCCCCTTGGTGCCGATGTACTGGACGTTAAGGACAACGTTGCGGACGATCTCATCCTCGACGCTGAAGTTCCAAGACTGCGCGTAGGGGCGGCGGAAATTGCTGTCGGCCGCGTAGGTATTATGAATCGTATTGGCAGAAAGGGTGGGGAATCCGTTCTCGAGCGTCAACACTTGCTCGGGATTGGTGGTCAGAGTGGAGGCCTGCGCGAACGGAGGTTGGTCCACCATGTTGGCCACCATGCGCGAGTAGATGCTGCCGTCGTAAAAAACCCCATAACCACTGCGCATCACCAGGTGGTGCTGAATCCATGGCCGGTAAGCAATGCCCAGGCGGGGCGAGAAGTTGTGCCAGTCGCTGTGGATGAGGGAAGGAGGCAGGGAACCCGTCTGGAGGCCGGTAACCACTTCCGGCGAAGTGAAGCCGGGCCCAAAGGCCAAGTCGGAGAGATGTCCAAACTTTTCACTAAAGGGCTGGAAGTACTCATACCGGATGCCACCGTTGAGCGTCCAGTGGTTGCCGGCGCGCCAGTCGTCCTGAATGAAAGAGGTGGTGACCCAGGTCCGGAGGTAGTTGCTCGCCACGCCGTAGCGGACCGAGGTGGTCTGTGGAAGGCCCAGCAGGAAATCCGCGAAGTCGAAGCCCGTTCCCGGGACCGGATATCCATTGTTGAAGTTGCTGGTGCTGTAACCTGTGAAGCTGAAGGTTCCCTCCGCCTTAGGATCAGTCTCGGTGTTCTGCTCGACGCGGCGCAACTCGCCTCCCAGGCGAATGTTGTGCTTGCCGTGGTTCCAGATCAGAACATCGTTAGCGCGGATGGTTTGCGGGCGAGTGAGAGAGGCGAGCGGATCGCTCAAGCCGCCGAAATTCGTAAAGCCGATGGTGGGGATTGCCCAATCGAAGGGATTGGTCGATACCCCGGTAATTCCAAGTTGCGCAGCAATGTTCTGTTGAAACGCAAAGTCGTTCAGCAAGGACGTCCGCATGCGGTTGAAGTTCAAAGACAGGGTATTGACGAGGTGGGGATTGAAGGTATGCGATTCACTAGCGCTCAGATTCTGGCCGCGGCTCGAAGTCTGAGATTTTATGCTGGGAAAAGTGCCGACCGACTGGCTGCTCGAGCGGTTGAAGTAGTACATAATGTTCAGACTATCCTTGGAGTCGATCTGCTGCCCGATGCGGCCCATCACGCGGTCATTCCCGGTGGGCAGCGGAACCTGCAAATGAAAGTTCTGAACCTGCCCGGGGAGGTTCGGCAAGGGAATGTAGGCCAGCAGACCTTGCGCGGCGGCCGAGATTCGCTGCGCGGGGATCGTATTGTCCGGAAAAGGCGTGCGTGCGCCAGTAGCGCTGCCTAACGGGTCATAGACCGTTGTGTATTGGCCGGACGCGAGGACTGCGTCCGAAAAATCTCCTTCGCGCTCCGCCGGTGTGGGGACGGTTGAGAAGCTGTCGAACCCGCTCCTGCCGCGCTGCAAGTTGTAGCTTGCGAACCAGCTTGTCTTGTTGCTGCCGTTATAAATCTTGGGAATCACCAGCGGGCCACCCAAAGAGAAGCCAAAGGTTTCCTGGTAGGAAGGGATGCGAGGCGACTCGAGCACGTTGAGAGGGTAGGGATGAGCATCGAAGCCTGAATTCGTATATTGTTCAGTGAAGTTGCCGCGGATTCGGTTTACCTGGGCGCGATTGCGGCCCCAACCACGCGCTCCTCCTCCACCGCCTCCAAAACCTCCGCCACCCCCGCCGAAGCCTCCACCCTGTCCGCCTCCGCCCGGACCTCCTCCTGCGCCGAATGGGCTGCCCGCGCCTCCTCCCAAGCCGCCGGGACCACCACCAAATCCCCCGCCTCCACCGCGCATTCCCCTCCGGCCGCCACGGCCTTCCCCGGGGGTTGCGACATCACCCACCCCGCCGCCCAGCAGGAAAGAGTTGCCCGCGCTCGTGGAGGCGTCGGGATTTTCGGGCATCGTCCCGCCTGGCGCAGCGTTCTCGGTGCCGGCGCTTTCGGCACCGCCATTCTCCGCAATACGGAGCACTCCTTCTTCCCCTCCGCCGCCATCCGCAGAGGAATCCTGAGAGCCGGCACGATATTGGCCGCGATTTCGCGCGCTTGGCGGGAGCGTTGCCAGGTTGCTGTTGCGACGCCTCAACGGCAGGCTTCCCTGGTTGTTCCCCTGGGATGTTGCAGCGCTCTCGGGTGTGGCAAGAACCATTGCCAAATTGATCTTGAGCAGCTTATCCGCAGTCACGGGGATCGGTTCCCGGACGTCAGGCCTGAATCCCACCAACGACAGAGTCATACGGTAATTGCCAAGTGGAATCCCGGCAAAGGCAAAATTCCCGTCTTCGTCTGTCAAAGTCTCTTTGCGTTCGCCGGTTTGTGGATTTGTCAGTTGGACCGTAACGGCAGGCACGGAAACACCGCCCGGACCGCGCACGTGGCCAGTGATTGTTCCGGTTGCAGGGGCTTGGCCGGAAAGCGGCGAGGGCAGTATACAGGCTAACGCCCAGAGGGCACAGGAAAGGAGTACGGTGCTCTTAGATTCAGTTGGCATTCCGGGGTCGTTAACCTGTCGTCGCTGCCTGCTACTACCGTTTGGTATTCTCTTTGCAGTGCCGTATAGTTCCACAAAGCTGAGATTCAGGATCGCCCACGCTTACCATGGATGCGGGACGTTCGGAGCGGGTTTTTCGTTCGACAATCGGCAGAAGGAAGCAGGTAGCATACCAACAACTATATTACTCCGATAGTACTTTTGTTGCATTGCGTTAGCTTGCCCACTCTGTTAGTATCCCCACTCTGAAATCGGGAGGGCTGGCCATTGCTTGCCCTCCTCCATCCCACAATATCGTTGGTTGCCTAGGAGACCATGGCAGTTCCAACCGAAGATGCTCCCACAGAGACACGGCGACGCCCCCGCCATTATGTCGTTCTATTGCTGACAGCCTTGGCGCTTCTCGCCAGTGCCTCCTTTGCCCAGCAAGGGAAGGACACGCGTCCGCACGGCGCGAAAACACTCGATACCATACGACAAGTCAGGGATCTGCCTTCCGAGGACGCCCGGTTTGGATTCCCGATTCATGTGCGCGGCGTGGTAACCTATGCCGACAAAACGCAGAACGATCTCTTCCTTCAAGATTCCACGGCTGGCATTTATGTGAACTCGGATGCCACGGTCCTGCAACTTCACTCCGGCCAGATCGTGGAGGTCACCGGCATCAGCGGGCCCGGAGATTTTGCTTCCCAGATTGAAAACCCCAAAATCCAGGTGGTCGGTCAGGGTCCTTTGCCGGCTCCCAAGCGGGTCACGGGAGAACAGTTTGTTACCGGAGTCGAGGACAGCCAGTTTGTGGAAGTCGAAGGCGTGGTGCGGTCGGCAGCGGAGAGCCAAGGCCGTTTGCTGCTGCACGTGGCGTCTGGGACTGTGATCGTTCCCGTATACGTGTTGGACTACAAGCCCATCCCTGGAGATCTAGTAGGGGCCAAGGTGATTGCACAGGGCGTTTCCGGAGGCACCTACAACCCGCGGCTGCAGTTTCTTGGCGCCATTCTCCTTGTGCCAGGGCTGAAAAACCTCGCCATTGAATTGCCGGCCTCTGCGGACCCCTTCTCAATACCCTTGCGTCCCATCCACCTCGTCGAGAGGCTGGGTTCGGTCGGAGCTTACAACCAAGCCGTGCACGTTCAAGGGATTGTTACCCTGCAGTTGGCGGGGAAGCGCATTTTCATACGAGACGCCCAAGAGGGTTTGGAAGTTGAAACACGTCAAACAAGCCCCTTGAGCGTCGGCGACCGGGTTGACGTGGTGGGTTACCCAGCGGTAGGTGACTTCAGCCCGATGCTCCAGGACGCAATCTATCGCAAGATCGGAAGTGGCGCGGCCACTCCTCCACTGGCAGCGACCGCTGCCCAGGCGTTGTCGGGGATCTATGATTGCGAACTCATCCAAATTCGCGGGCGCGTGCTAGGCGTCTCACTGCGCGGCAATCAAAGATCACTCACGCTCAGTTCAGACGGGGTCATGGTCGAGGCCCAGATGGAGGGAATTGGGCAGCAGGCGATGGCGGAGCACGCCCGGACGGGCAGCCTCGTGCAACTAACTGGGATCTGCGATGTCAGGGTTGACGAGAACCGGAACCCGGAGGGTTTCGCGATGCTCCTGCGCACGCCGGATGACATCGTGTTGCTGCAACAACCTCCCTGGTGGAACCTCCAGCGTACTCTTATTCTGCTGGGTATCACGGCCTTGACCGTCGTCGGTGTCCTGTTTTGGGTGGGCATGCTAAGGCGGCGCGTTGGGCACCAAACGGAGACCATCCGGGCTACGCTCGAGTCCACTGCGGACGGAATTCTGGTGCTGGACGCCACGGGAAACATCGTTGCCCACAACACGAAGTTTGCCGAGCTTTGGAACATCCCTGAGTCGGCCCTTGGCTCGGGCAATGACCGCAAGTGGATGGACTTCGCTCTCCCCCAGTTGAAAAATCCGGACGCTTTCCTCGGGACAATGCGCAGTTTGTACGAGAATTCGGAGGCTTTCTGTGACGATCTGGTGGAGTTTAAGGATGGACGCGTTTTCGAGCGCCATTCCGAGCCTCAGCGCGCCTGGGGGAGAAACATCGGGCGGGTCTGGGGATTCCGCGATATCACTGAAAGGAGGCGGGCGGAGGAGGCAATGGCGGAAAGCGAGGAACGTTACCGCCTGCTGTTCCAACGCAATCTCGCGGGCGTCTACCGTGTCAGCCTGGCGGGGCGAATTCTGGATTGCAACGAAGCCTGCGCACGCATTTTCGGCTACTCCACCCCGCAGGAATTAGTGGGGCGGAACGCCTCGGACCTCTATACCAGCCCCTCCGCGCGGCAAGGGTTTACTTCCAGCCTCAAGGCGCAAGGAGCTCTTAGCAATTTTGAGCACTGCCTGATAAAGAGGGACGGCACTCCGGTTTGGGTGCTGGAAACCGCCACTTTGATTAAAGACGGGGAAGAGCTGATCGAAGGCACTATGATCGACATTACGGCCCGCAAACAAGGCGAAGCAGAACTGCAAAAAGCCAAAGAGGTGGCCGAATCCGCGAGCCGCGCCAAGAGCGAGTTCCTGGCCAACATGAGTCATGAAATCCGCACACCCATGAACGGCATTCTGGGCATGACCGAACTCGCGTTGAGCACTGACCTGACCGGCGAGCAGCGGGAATTTCTCAGCATGGTCAAGTCTTCGGCGGACTCGCTGCTGACGGTGATCAATGAGGTGCTCGATTTCTCTAAAATCGAAGCCGGGAGGCTGGACTTTGATCTGATTGAATTCAATCTGAGGGATAGTCTCGAGGAAGATGTCCGAATGTTCGCGTACCCGGCGGACCGAAAAGGTATCGAACTGATCTGTGACGTAGCTCCCGAGGTACCGGACGTGGTGGTGGGGGATCCTACCCGTCTGCGGCAAATCATCGTAAACCTTCTTTCCAATTCACTCAAATTCACGGAGCGCGGAGAAATCCTGCTGCGGGTTGAAGGGGACTCTTCAAACGAAAATGAGTCCGTGCTCCATTTCTCGGTCCGGGACACAGGAATTGGCATTCCCTGGGACAAACAGCAGTTCATCTTCGAGGCCTTTGCGCAAGTCGATAGTTCCACCACTCGGCGCTTCGGGGGAACCGGGCTGGGTTTGACGATTTCGGCGCGACTGGTGTCGATGATGCATGGCCGGATTTGGGTGGAGAGCGAATTGGGGAAGGGTAGTACGTTCCACTTCACGGCGTGCTTCCGGCGGGCCCGCGCCGGTGTGACGCCGAAAAAGACCTCGCCTGTAACCCTTCACGGCGTGCCGGTTCTGGTAGTAGACGACAACGCGACAAATCGGCGCGTGATGGATGAGACGCTTTCTTTCTGGGGTATGAAAACCTGTTTGGCGGCGGATGGTTTTCAAGCCATGATGGCGCTGAAACACGCCCAGGAGGGTGGAAATCCCGTTCCTCTCGTGCTAACCGACGCACATATGCCGATGATGGATGGCTTCCGGCTGGCGGAGGAAATCAAGCGCGACCCGCGGCTGGCAGGCACGCTGGTTACCATGGTGACTTCGGGCGGACAGGTCGGCGATGCGGCTCGCTGCCGCGAACTGGGAATAGCTGCCTACCTCACCAAGCCGGTCCGGCAGGCGGACTTGCTGGAAGCGATTGTCAGAGTTCTGGGCTCCAAGGCACGGACGGAGGAATCGGGATCATTGGTGACGCGGCATTCTTTGCGCGAAAATCGCCGGGGCCTGGAGATCCTGGTGGTTGAAGACAACGTCGTGAACCAGCGCTTGGCCGAGCACCTCCTGCGGAATAAAGGCCACATTGTCACCATTGCTAACAACGGGCGGGAGGCGCTGGAAGTTCTCGAGCGACAGAGTTTCGACCTGGCCTTAGTGGATGTGCAGATGCCCGAGATGGACGGGCTGCAACTGACGGCAGCAATTCGAGAAAAGGAGAAAACGACGGGGGAGCATTTGCCGATAATTGCTATGACCGCTTACGCGATGAAAGGCGACCGAGAGCGTTGCCTGGAAGCGGGCATGGACGGCTATGTTCCCAAGCCGATCAATTCCAAGCAACTTTTTGAATTGATCGCCGGAGTGCGAACTGTGGAGCTCAAATCGTCGCTCGCCACGCCGCTAGGGGTAAATCACGAGATCCTCGATGAGTCGGCGCTCCTGGCGCGATTTGAAGGTGAGGCTGACTTGCTTCGGGATGTGGTGAATCTCTTCATGGACGACTGTCCGAAACTGATGGACGGGATTCGAGGGGCTGTGGAGCGAAGCGATGCCCATGGGTTAGAGCGGGCCGCGCACAAACTGAAGGGCACCGTGGCGAATTTCTCGGCTCGATCTTCCTATGACGCGGCGCTGCGTCTGGAAGTGATGGGCCGGGAAGGACATCTCGAAGAGGCTCGCGAAGCTTTGACCACGCTCGACGCGGCCCTCGGGGAACTGGGGCCCGTCTTGATTAAACTAAGTGGCGGCATAAAATCATGAAAATCCTCGTGGCCGAAGACGACCTCATAACAGGTCGGATGTTACAAACCTACTTGGTGAAGTGGGGTTACGAGGTACAAATTGTAACCGATGGCCTGCAGGCATGGCAAATCCTTCAACAGGAAAATGCCCCTCGTCTCGCCCTCCTGGACTGGATGATGCCGGAGATGGATGGCATGTCGATTTGCCGCGAGGTGCGGCGGCTGAAAATCCAGCCTTATATTTACTTGATTCTCCTGACCGCCAGGCGATACCAGGAAGACGTGGTGGCAGGCCTCGAGGCGGGGGCGGATGAGTATTTGACGAAGCCTTTTGACCCCTATGAGCTCAGGGCGCGCCTGCGCACCGGTGCCCGGATTGTGGAGTTGCAGGATAGCCTGATTCAGGCGCGAGAAGAGCTTCGCGAACTGGCCATGCACGACGTCCTGACCCACCTTTTGAACAGGCGCGCCATTATGGACTTCCTGGTGGTGGAATTGGACCGCGCCGCACGCGAACAAAAACCCCTCACGGTGATGATGATTGACATTGATCACTTCAAGTCCGTGAACGACAAATTTGGGCATCCGGCTGGAGACGGAGTCCTCTGCGAAGTGTCCAGGAGGCTGCGGGCATCCATTCGCACTTATGATAATGTGGGGCGGTTTGGGGGAGAGGAATTCCTGGTGGTGGCCCCCGGCTGCGACGTAGCGCCCGGCCTAGCCCAAGCAGAGCGGCTCCGTGCAGTAGTCAGTTCCCAGCCCATCGCAGTCAAAGACGACTCCATCAATGCCACGGTCAGCGTGGGTGTCGCGACCTCGCACCAACTGAAACCGCCGCACATGGAGGTCCTCCTCTCTGCGGCTGATAAGGCCCTCTATCGCGCCAAGGAGAGAGGCCGGAATCGCGTTGAAGGGGAAAGTCTGCCGATTCCTCTCGCCGCTGCGCCTGGCCTGCCTGTGGGTGCCCTTCCTGAATAGCCCAACGATCCGGGCATGCACTCCATCTTTTGCAATAAAACAAGCCGGCAGGTGACTTAGCGGGAGGGCTCATGGCTGATTCGGAAGGCCACCGCAAAGATGCTCCCGATGCGGCAACGCGGAGAAGGGGGACGATCTATTTGTCCATAATGCAATCTCTCTAACCGCTGCGAAGAGAGGCAATTTTCTCCTGGCCTCTCAATTCACGCCGTGGGTCTTGGAAATTTCTACACGCGGAATGCAAGTCTGCCATAGCTCTCGCTCCGCCTTAGTCTTACCTAACTTGTAACCTGTTGAATTGCAAGGGCATTCGAAGGCAGGGATTGGCATCATTCTTGCCTAGTCTCATAGTGAGCCTTTCAGACCACAGGAAGGCTTGCCAACTCTGTTTAGTGCAAGAGCCGATGACCAATTTGCACGTTGTAATATTTCCCGCAAGACCAACTGCTTGTATCCTCCATGCCGGGGGCATTTCGCCAGAATTCGAAGTGCCCCTCCCGCATCTTGTTTCTGCTTAGTCCGCGTGCTTGGGCCCGGAAATTGCTCTGTGTCAAAACAGGTGGCTCAAATGAACCGGCAAGGTTCAGTATGCCTTGTCGCATGACGTACCCGACGTGAGCCATCGTGGAGTGCGCGATGCCTATGAAACTAAAGATATTATTGGCAGCAGCGGCAATTCTTCTGGTTGCTGGAAGCTTCCTGGCGCAAGAGAAAAAAGACGAACCACAAGCTCCCGCCGCCTCGAGTTCACAAGCAGCTCCTGCGTCCTCACCGCACAACTACGCAATATCGCCCGAAGACGCAGCCAAGAAAAACCCGGTTAGATTTACCGATGCCTCAGTAGATCGTGGCAAGAAGGTTTTCAAATATCAGTGTGCGCTGTGCCACGGAGAAAAGGGAGACGGCAAAGGCGACTTGGCCAAAGAAATGTCGCTAACGATGCCTGATTTCACGCAGGCGGACTCTTTGTCCAAGCGCACCGACGGCGAACTTTTTGCCATCGTGGGCACCGGTAAGGAACCTATGCCCAGCCAAAAAGGCCGCATGCCCGAACCGGAGATCTGGAATGTGGTCAACTACCTTCGGGCTTTAGGTGGAAAGGTTCCTGCCAAGGCGACGGCGAAGGAAGCTGCGGACGAGCACGTGGTTTTGATTCCGCAGTAACGTCCCCGGTCTGGTCGGTATGGAGACAAGCGTCCGACCTGGACGGAACCAATCGCCATGCGGGCGGGGAGTCCTGAGTTGCCGGAGGGACTCCCTTAACGCACGGCTAATCTCTTGGCCAGGCTTAAGATGACATCACGATCGGGTTCGGCAAGCCGACCCAAGAGGTTTCGAAGCTTCAACAGGAACTGAGCGTCTATTCCCTTGCCGCCGTTGTCCCCTGTCAATTCGTCCAGCGTCCTCCGCGGCGTAAGGTTCGGAGTTGGCGGAGCCTCGTCCCCGGAGAAAAAGAGCTGGTACAGCGGAACATCGAGAACCCCCGCAAATCGCTCCAGGGTCTCCAGCGAAGGAACAGTGTGACCGTTTTCGACTCGGGATACGTAGCAACGCAGTAACCCCGTGCGCTCCTCGATATCCCCTTGCGACAATTGCTTTTGCTCACGGAGTTGGCGCAGGCGCGTACCAATCAACATAAGTTCACCCTCTTTCATTACGTGTTTTGCAAATACTGTTCACAGCCATAACCTAGATGGTAATTTTCGCCGCCTTGCTCTGCGTCGACAAGGGCACTCTGGTACCGGTACGGAGGTTGTGCTGGGGGAGTACCGTCGTTTTGAGTTCGGCTTTGATGCTCGGTTTCCGAGGTGCTCGCGGATTCCGAGCAGGAGCGGGCATCGCGCCTGAGCGGCCGGTACCTTCCCAAGCGAGTCCGGGCGCTAAGCTGCTAACTCGGACGCCAATGTGAGCAGAGAGTTAAGGCGCCGCTCCACAAGGGAGAGGATCTCTACTGCGGACCAGGAAGCGTTTGTGCCCACTATCCCAACAGCATGGTCAGCAGGGCCATCCGGACGCAGACGCCGTTTTGTGCTTGGCGGAAGTAGGCAGCCCGCGGATCGCTGTCAACTTCCTTGGCGATCTCGTCGAGGCGGGGAAGCGGATGCATGACGATGGCGTCGGCTTTCATCAGTCGCAGGGATGCCGAAGTGATCAAGTACACGCCTCGGCATTGCTCGTAGTCGGCAATGCGGTCACCGAAGCGCTCCTTTTGAATCCGCGTCTGGTAGACCACATTCACCTCAGGAAGCACTTTGTCGAGGTCGGTTTCTTCCGTGTACCAGACGCCTTTTTCGCTCAAATGGCCGAGGATATCTTCTTTCATTTTCAAGAGAGGTGGAGCAACGAAGTAAATGCGTACGTCCTGATACTTACTCAACAAATAGGCCAGCGAGCGAACGGTGCGGCCCTGCGCCAAGTCTCCCACCATGGCGATGCGCAAGCCGTCGATCGAGCCGATCTCTTTATGGATGGTGTAGAGGTCCAGCAGAGCCTGTGTGGGATGTTGACCGGCCCCGTCTCCGGCGTTAATAACCGGGATGCGTGATACGGACGCCGCGCGTTTGGCCGAACCGACCTCGTAATGACGAACCACCAGGACGTCGGCGTAACCGTTCAAAATGCGAACCGTATCCTCGAGTGTTTCACCCTTGGCAACTGAAGAGAATTCGGCGGCGTTCTCCGTTGAAACCACGCTCCCCCCGAGGCGGTGCATCGCCGCTTCGAAAGAGAAGCGGGTGCGCGTTGACGGCTCATAGAAAAGCGTGGCCATGATTCGACCGCGGAATTGTGAAGTCCCGCCACCCGAGACGACTTTCTCCATCTCTTGCGTGGTTTGAATGAGGCGCGAAATTGTAGACACGTCGAATTGCTGGGCTTCAATTACGTGGTGCAGATTCATGAGAAAAGCCTCCGTTGAGTAGAGGAGTCAGAAGTCAGGAGTCAGGATTCAGAAGACTCGACCACCTGTGGCAGGGACGATCCCGATGACGGACCCTCGTATCTCCGCAACAGGAAAATGCAAGCGTGCAAGATACTCCGAGGACAGCGATTCCGTCAACCTCAACATTCTAACACTTCGAGATTCTGACTCCTGACTCCTGGTTTTAACTGGCAATTCCATTGCAAGGTGGTATCATTCTGGCGATTGACGAGATTGTACATGAGTTCTTTAAGTACGGAAATTCCCGCAGCCAGCAGCGCGACCGCCGAGTTCTCGCCGCACCTCGCGGAACCTTCCGATGAATCGCGTGGCCACCTTTGGCATTACCTCCTGGCGTTCTTTGCCGGAGCCGTGATCGTTTCGGCCCTAACAGGATTTCACATTCTGGAGAATCGAAAAGCGACCATTGCCTACTGGCAGGATCAACAGTCGACCATTGCCGGCGACCGCGCGCGTTTGATATCAAACTGGCTAGGGGAACGCCGCGCTGACGCCGAGTTGCTTTCATTGTACCCCTCGGTTCAACGGTTGCTCTGGCCCGTCGAGGAGTCCGGATTGACGGGTGCCCTTCGAGCGGAGGAGGTTGGTCATCTTTCGGCATTCATGGACCAGGTCGCCTTCACGCATGGCTATGCGGCTATTTACCTGATCAGCATGGAGGGACGGGTTGAGGCGCGATCCGCGACCTCGGAAAGTATGGCGCCCGCAGTAATTGAACGGGCGCGACAGGTGTCGAAGGGCCGCGCATTTTGGGTTGGCGCACTGGGGCAGACGCAGGCCAGTAGTTATGTCTATTTTCTTTCGCCGGTTTTTCCTGGCGCTCGTTCCAAGGCAGAAGCCCTGTCTCCGTCCTCAGCCCTGGGCTTGCTGGTCTTACAAATCGACCCCAGAAAGGGGTTGTTTCCGCTGCTGATGGTGGAAAGCGTACCCACGCGCAGCGGCGAAACGGTGCTCCTGGAACGCCAGGGAAACGAGTTGGTTTACCTCTCGCCGATGCGCGGCGCAGCACTTCCGCAGGGTAGTCGGCAAGGTCCCCTGACAGCTCCCGCGGCCGAAGCTGGGCGAGTGGGAATATCACTGAGCGGCGAAAGAGTGGACTACCGTGGCGTTCGCGTTCTGAGTGCCGTCCAGCCCATTCCTCTAACCGATTGGATACTGGTGAGAAAGATCGACCGGCAAGAAGCGCTGGAGGATTTCTCCAGCCGAGCCCGGCTCGAAGCGTTGGTGGGGGCGTTGATCATCCTCGTTTACGCCTACCTCTTGATTGGATACCGGCGCACGGCGCTGGGCCGCGCTCTGGAAGAAAGGGTGGCGCACCAGCAGGCCATCCTCGCTCTCCAGGCGTTTGCGCAGGAAATGGTGGACAACGTCCCGGTGGGCCTATTGATGCTCTCTCCCGACCTGAACGTACTTTCCGCCAACCGGAGTTTTCTCGAGGGATTTCACGTGCGTCCCGAGAAAGTGATCGGACGCCCCTTGCCGGAGGTGATCCAGGCAGAGGGGCCGCCCCGCCGTCTGATGGGGGCTACAGAGCTTGGCGCCGAACCGCACGATGTGCTTCTGAACCTCGCCGCGTTAGGTGGTATGGGAACTCGGCCTGCCCGGCTTGGTCTGACCCAGATCTCCAATGGGCAGGGCAAAGGCCGCCTGTTGCTGACCGTCGAGGACCAGACGGAGAGCGAACGCTTGCGGACGGCCGCCGAGGCTTCGGAGCGCCGCTTGCGGGAACTGGTTCAGAGCATCGATGCGATTGTGTGGGAAGCCGAACCGCAGACCCATCAATTCACTTTCGTGAGCCAGCGAGCTGAACAAATCCTGGGCTACCCGGTCGAGCAATGGCTTGACGAACCGGGTTTCTGGGAGCGGCATCTTCATCCGCTCGATCGCGAGCAGGTTGTGGCGGCGCGGCGGCAGGCAATGGGGGAGGGCCGGGATCACAGTCTTGAATACAGGATGGTCGCGGCGGACAACCACCTGGTTTGGCTCCACGATACCACGCATGTGGTGTTGGACGCGGAGCGGCGCCCCATCCACCTTCGCGGTGTGGCGATTGATTCCACCAAGGAGAAATCGGCGGAGGCGGAAAGAACCCTGCTGATCACCGCCATCGAACAATCGGCAGAGGGGATCTTCATCACCGACGCCAAAGGCACCATCGAGTACGTCAATCCCGCCTTTTGCCGTGTCTCGGGGTACTCGCGCGCGGAAGCCCTGGGTAAGAACCCGCGCATTCTCAAGTCCGGAAAGCAAAACGAGGCTTTCTACAAACGGCTCTGGACCACTATCCTGGGCGGTGAAATCTGGCAGGACGAAATCATCAACCGCCGCGGGGATGGGAGTTTTTACAACGAGCATATGACCATCACGCCGGTGCGGGACCAGCGCGGTGAGATCACGCATTTCATTGCCATTAAGGCTGAGGTGACAGAGCGAAAGCGCCTCGAGCAGCAGCTACGCCAGGCGCAGAAAATGGAGGCGGTGGGCAGGCTGGCGGGCGGCGTGGCGCACGACTTCAATAACATGCTGACGATTATCAGCGGGTACAGCGGGCTTCTGATCGAGCACCCCGGCATTATCGAACCGCTGCGCGGGTACGTCGACGAGATCAGGAACGCCTCGGGCCGGGCCGCCTCGCTGACGCGCCAGCTTCTCGCCTTCAGCCGGCAGCAGGTGCTGGCGCCCCGGGTGCTGGATCTGAACTCCGTGGTCTCCAACATCCAGAAAATGCTGAAGCGGCTGATCGGAGAGGACATCGACCTGGTCACCGCTCTGGGCGAGAGTTTGTGGCCTATCATGGCCGACCCTGGGCAACTCGAGCAGGTGCTGATGAACCTGGCGGTCAACGCGCGTGACGCCATGCCGGAGGGCGGTGTGGTCACTATCGAGACCGCGAATAAGAAAATGGATGCGGCTTCTGCGCAGGCCCACTTTCCCCTCAAGCCGGGGCCTTACGTTCTGTTGACGTTCAGCGATACGGGCATCGGGATGGACGCCGAAACACAAGCCCGCATCTTCGAGCCTTTCTTCACCACCAAGGAGGTTGGAAAAGGCACGGGCCTCGGGCTGGCCATGGTTTACGGCATCGTCAAGCAGAGCGGAGGATACATCTGGGTTTACAGCGACGTGGGGAAGGGCACGACCTTCAAGATTTACTTGCCCCGCACCGAGGTTGAGGTTGACGATCCGAGTTCCGGCCGTGGGCGAGCCGATGCCCAACGCGGCACAGAGACGCTGCTGCTTGCGGAGGACGACGACTCAGTCCGCGAGTTGGTGCGCAATGTGTTGCGAGAGAATGGCTACAAAGTGTTGGAAGCCAGCCGCGGGGAAGAGGCGCTGGAACTCTCTGAGCTGTTCGCGGGCAAGATCGATTTGCTGGTGACCGACGTGGTGATGCCGCAAATGAACGGACGCGAGTTGGCCCGCCGGCTGCTGAATCAGCGCCCGCAACTCAAAGTGCTGTACATTTCCGGCTATGCGGATAACTCGGTTTTCTATCCGGGCGGGCTGGATGCCGGCGGGGCATTCCTGCAAAAGCCTTTTACCCCTGAGGCGTTGGCTCGCAAGGTGCGAGAGGTGTTAGGCGGCCCGTACCGGCGATCCTAGGGGATGTCGAGGAGCCAAGAGTCGAGAGTCGAGAGTCGAGAGTCAAGACCCAGGACATCTGGAATCTCGAATCTCGAATTCGAGATCCCCGTTTCGTCCCGCGGGTCGGCGATAACGATTGAGAGTCCCCCTCGCCCCCTTGGGGGAGAGGGCGGCGAGCGTAGCGAGCCGGGTGAGGGGTCGGAAGACACAACGTGATCGTCAAGACTTATGCTGGACACCGCACTAGCATCGGATCGTCTTCCGCTTCTTTCCCGCGCGGCCGGCAGCCTCGTTCTTGGCGATGTACGCACTCGCCAGCGGCACTTTGCAGGCAGTGTCGCCGACGTCCACGGAAACTTCGCCAATCTTCTGAGCCGCCGCCTTCGCTTGTTTCAGCAACGGTTTCACGTAAGTCCCCACCGCGATGACAAATCCGTTCATTACAGATCGAACCCGGTTTGGCGCCGTATGGATTTCCTTGACGATGGTCGCGAGCAATCTTTCGATTTCCGCAAGATCCAAAAGCGCATCCGCTTTTGTGGCGACGAGTCCGGAATAAGTGCACCATCCTGACGCGGCCACAAACTCGTTGTTGGACGCCATCCACTCCATCGCCACATCACGAGCCTGCGGATTCTCCGCCGCCACCCACGGCACGGTATATTCTGAAACCATGGGTACCCCCGACGCGCCTTCCGCCCAAGCTTGCAACTGCTGCTTGGGCATCTGCGATCCGTCGGCCACCATGCCGGCGAGGTACATGGCATCCATGTTTCCGGTCTCATAAAGCTGGCAAGCCAGAGCCTGTTGCCCCTTGATGGTTTTTGCGATCTCCTTGAGACTTGCCACGCTCACTCCGAACATCTGCTTGGCGTGATTGCCGTGACGCGCATAAATGCTGCGGGTCTTCTCGCTGCCTTTGCTGCTTAGCTCCGCCATGACGGACTTGAGAGTAGCCATCGAGATCTCTCCTCTTCAGGGAAGAATGATGAACCGCCAAAACTCGTATCTATGCTGAATGACCCTGCCTTCATCGTAATGTGCCGAGGCCTTTGAAAGCAAGAAGTGAGGAGGTGCCGCCAGCCGGCAGACCTTGGTAGGCAGATCTGAGCTGCGGCGCGAAAATGGGCTTGACAGGGGTGAGGAGGGCAAGTAGATTAGAAACCGGGCATAAAGTCTAAACATAACTGTTAGAGTTGAGTCTCCTACCCGCGTTACAACTGGATGCGGACCGCAGTTGCGGGCGTAGAGCGGGGCAGAATTCCTGAATCTCTGCCCCTCACTCCCGCCACTCAAATTTCAGGAGGTGTTTCCATGGCTACACAGGCGATGACCCCAGGGTTCGATGAGGCGAAGCTTAATTCCTTTATGGAAAAAGTTGTGGGGGACATGGGCGCGGCAATGCATGCCGCCCTGATTGTGATTGGAGATAAATTGGGCCTTTTCCGGTCGATGGCCGGTGCGGGGCCTTTGACTCCAGCGGAACTGGCGGCCAAAACCCAAACGTCCGAGCGTTACGTACGAGAATGGTTGAACGCGAATGCGGCGAGCGGGTTTGTCACCTACGACTCCGCGACGAACCGTTACACGCTGCCCGCGGAGCAGGCGTTCGCTCTCACCACGATGGATATTCCCGGAGCCTTCCACATCATCTCCGCTTGTTTCAAGGATGAGCCGAAGATCACTCAGGCATTTCGAACCGGCGAGGGCGTCGGCTGGCACGAGCACGACGCAAACCTCTTCTTCGGGACGGAGCGATTCTTCCGGCCGAATTATGCCGCCAATCTGATGGCGAATTGGATTCCCGCTCTCGAGGGGATGGAAGAGCGCTTGAAGCGCGGGGCGACTGTGGCCGACGTGGGCTGCGGGCACGGGGCCTCGACCATGCTGATGGCGAAGGCGTTTCCCAAGTCGCGGTTCTACGGGTTCGACTATCACAGCGGGTCGATTGAATACGCCCGCCATGTGGCCGGACGGGACGGCCTGCTGGACCAGATCACGTTCGAGGTGGCCAGTTCGAAGAGCTACCCGGTAAACGGCAGCTACGATCTGGTGACTTTCTTCGATTGCCTGCACGATATGGGCGATCCGGTCGGGGCGGCCGGGCACGTTCTGAGCACTCTCAAGCCGGATGGAAGCTGGATGATCGTCGAGCCGTTCGCGAGCGACCTGGCGCACGAGAATCACAATCCGGTGGGACGTATCTATTATTCGGCTTCGACCATGATCTGTACGCCCGCATCGCTCGCCCAGGAAGTGGGTGCGGCATTGGGCGCGCAGGCGGGCGAAAAGCAAATCCGCAAGGTGGCGTCGGAGGCGGGCTTCACCCGTTTCCGCCGGGCCGCGGAAACCCCCTTTAATCTGGTGTTCGAAGCCCGTCCCTAACGAAGAGGGCGGGGGGGCACGGGCGTCCCGCCCGCGGTCGCGGGAGCGTCCCGCTCCCGCGCACGGGCAGGATGCCCGTGGCACAGCGGGCGAGACGCCCGCGCCACGATTTTCAGGGCGGGTCTGCGTAAATCACTTACAGGAGGAGACAATGCTTGGAGATAGGATCGGCGAAGAGATGGGGAAAGTGACGGTGCGGCGAGTGCTCCCGTGCCAGGGCGCAGGCCCGATGATGGAAACTTCGTTTCAGGCGGAAGGCTCGATTCTGGGAGTAGGTCATAGGACTACGGGCACGTATACGTCAACGCTGCGGCTGGACGGCACCCTGATTGGCAGCGGGCAGGGCGTGGTCATGAACGTGGAGGGCGGCGCCGCGAGTTGGACGGGCCAAGGTGTGGGCTTGATCGGGAAAGATGGATCGGTTAAGTATCGCGGAGCCATCTTTTACCAGACCGCATTTCCCAAATGGGCGCGGCTGAATAGCGTGGCGGCCATGTTCGAGTATGACGTTGACTCGCAGGGGAATACGAAGGCGCAGATCTGGGAGTGGAAGTAGGCGCGCGAAGAACCGCAGACCTTGAAAGACAGGTCTGCGCGAAGGGTTCGGAGTGTTCTAGAAGGGGTCAACAACAGGGTCGTTCAAAGGAGAAAGCATGCCAAAGTACGTGATCGAACGCGAGATTCCAGGAGTGGGAGATCTAACGCCGGACGAGGCGCAGGGGGTAGCGCAGAAGTCTTGCAGCGTGCTCAATAAGCTTGGGCCGAGCATTCAGTGGCTGCACAGCTACGTAACTGCCGACAAGATCTACTGCGTCTACATCGCACCCAATGAAGAGATGGTTCGGGAGCACGCGAAACAGGGAGGCTTTCCGGCGAACCGTATTTCCGAGGTCAAGATGGTGATCGATCCCACCTCGGCAGAAGGCTGATCGCACCGCAGAGGCGTAGAAGCGCGGGGATTGACGGCGCTTCGTCTGCGCCTCAGCGACCCTGCGGTGAGCATTTTACGTGCGACCGCCCACGCTGCGAACACTCCAGGGACGCACGGGCTCGCTACAGTTAACTACCCGCGCCCGTGAGGTTCCCCGCCGCGAAGCGAGGGGCTACTTCTCATGGATCAGTATTCGAGCCGGATCCATCTCGTAGCCTTCATCGTTCAGCGTCTTCTCGACAGCCGAGCGAAGGCTCTTTTCGTCGGCACCCTTCGGCGCATCGCTGTGCCGCCGGATCACCTCTTCGCCGGACTTGATCCGAACCAGCCACTTCGACTTGGCATCGTCCCATGAGACTTCCGCACCATCTGCACGCATGGCAGCCTCCTGTTACATCCTATATACCATTAGTGTAAGTCTAACGCTAGTGTCACGAAACTGCTGAGATCCTTCGCTTGGACGGAACTGACTCCCCTCCTCAGCGGGAGGAGGGGCGGGGGTGGTGGATGGGACCGTCCGCGAACGCCAACCACCCCTACCCCCTCCTTACCAAGGAGGGGAATCATCTTCACGCCAAGTGAGGAGCCGTACGACCGTGGAATCTTCTCTCGGGATGACGGGCGGTGCGAAACGTACAGGTCACTTGTCAACGAGTGATTCCATGGTGTAAGTTCGATCGAGTGCCCAGCGCGTGCCCCAAGACCGTCAGGGACGCGCAATTCAACTTAGGAGTTCGCCATGCAACCCCGCATCCTCGGCACCACCATGCCGGTGCTTGAAATTGCGCTTGACCCCAACGAGTCGGTCATCTCTGAAGCCGGAGAACTTTCCTGGATGACGAGTTCCATTCAGATGACGACCCACACCCAGTTCGCCGGCGGCGGAGGCATCTTCGGCGTGCTGAAGCGGGTGGCGGGCGGGGGATCGCTGTTCATGACGGAGTACCGGGCCGTGGGAGCACCGGGCGGAATTTCCTTCGCCACAAAGTTGCCGGGGCATATTGTGCCCATCGAAGTTGGCGGAGGACAGGAATACCTGATTCACCGGCATGGGTTTTTGTGCGCGACGCCGCAGATTCAGCTCAGCGTTGGTTTCCAGCAGTCGCTGGGAGCGGGGATCTTCGGCGGCGACGGCTTTCTGCTGCAGCGCGTCGGCGGCGTGGGGCATGCCTGGATCGAGCTTTCCGGCGAGTTGATCACCAAAGACCTCGCCCCGGGGGAAAACCTGCGGGTGCATCCCGGGCACGTCGGCGCGTTCCAGGCTTGCGTTTCCTTTCAGATCACGACCGTGCCGGGAATCAAGAACCTGATCTTCGGCGGCGACGGAATCTTTCTCGCTTCTCTCACCGGGCCGGGACGAGTCTGGCTGCAAACCCTGCCCATTTCCAGACTGGCGCATAAGCTCGTGGAGTATATGCCCAAGCAGCACAGGGAATCCGTCGAAGGCGGCGTGGTGGGAGGCATCGTGGGGTCGATTCTGGAAGGGATGAAATAAAGAGTGAGAAGCGCAGCTACCCGGCGTTGCCGCCAGCCGGGTAGGGCGTAGCCGAAGAAGGCCGCAGACTGATTGACGCCATGAAAATCACCGCAATCAAAACTCTCGTGGTCAACGCCGAAATGCGCAATTGGGTGTTCGTCAAAGTGGAGACCGACCAGGCCGGCCTGTGGGGTTGGGGCGAGGCGTCACTCGAATGGAAAACCAGGGCGGTCGTGGGGGCGGTCGAGGACCTGAGTCCTCTGGTGATGGGCGAAGATCCCACGCGCATCGAATACTTGTACCAGAAACTCTACCGCGAATCTTTCTGGCGGCTGGGCGTGATCGGCATGAGCGCCGTGAGCGGCATCGAACAGGCTTGCTGGGATATTGTCGGCAAGTCCCTGGGCCTTCCCGTCTATAAATTGCTGGGCGGCGCGGTGCGTGAGCGAGTGCGCATGTACACTCACCTGGGCGGCGGGGAGATGAAATCGGTTTACGAGACTTTTGACCCCGCGCCACTCGTCGACCTGGCGAAGGCGGTGGTGGCCAAAGGCTACACTGCCGTCAAAGTAGTTTGCGTTCCGTACTCAGAGCCTCTGATGGGCGCTTCCTACGTGAAGCAGTTCGCCCAGGCCATCGAAAGGCTGCGGTTGGCGGTCGGCGACAGGGTGGACCTCATGATCGACTTTCATGGCCGGACGTCTCCAGCCATGGCGATTCAGTTCATCAACGCGGTGACCGAGTTTCATCCGTTTTTCTGCGAGGAACCCGTGCCGCCGGAAAACGTCGCGGCCTTGCGCGAGGTGCGGCAGGCGGTGCGCGTGCCCATCGCGACGGGGGAAAGGCTCGTGACGCGGCACCAGTTCCGCGAAGTCTTCGAGCAGCAAGCCTGCCACGTCATTCAGCCCGATCTGTGCCATTGCGGCGGGCTGCTGGAAGGGAAGAAGATTGCGGCTATGGCGGAGGTTTACTATATGGGCGTGGCGCCGCACAACCCCCTGGGTCCCGTGGCGAATGCCGCCGCACTGCACTTCGCGCTCTCCACTCCTAATTTTCTTATCCAGGAAGATATGCTCACCGATGTTCCCTGGCGGTGGGACGTGGTCCGGCATTCGCTCGAGACGCGCGAAGGCTACTGGCTGAAAACCGAGCAGCCCGGGCTGGGTGTGGAAATCAACGAGGAGGAAGCGCGAAAGCACCCCTTCCAGCCGGAGGCGATGCCGACCACCAGCATCCGAGCCGCAGATGGAGCCATCCTCGATTGGTAACACGACGTAGGGGTGGGGCTTGCCCTACCCGCGGGCCAGCGGCCCGCTCGACGGGGACGGCAAGCCGTCCCCCTACCTCAGCGGTCCTTTCCGTATCCTCGCAACGAATCATGCCTGCAATTAGGATATAATCCGTCACCGCGAATTGTGTCGCCGCGGGAGATGCTTCTCCCACAGGAGGTCCATTTGAACAAGCTTCTTAGTCTTTGTCTTCTCTTTCTCGCGCTCGCATCCGGAGTGGCGGCCGGCGCTGAGGATACGCCCCCCGTATTGGTGATTGGGTCAAGCGCGCCAGACTTTTGTCTGCCGGGGGTGGACGGCAAGGTGCACTGTTTGCGAGACTTCGCTTCCGCCAAGATTTTGGTGGTTATGTTCACGTGCAACCACTGTCCCACGGCGCAACTTTATGAGTCCCGAATCAAGCAACTCGTGTCCGACTACCAGAACCGGGGCGTGGGGTTTGTGGGCATCAACCCCAACAACGCCAACTCGGTCCTTCTGGATGAACAAGGTTACACAGACCTGGGCGATTCGCTCGCGGAAATGAAGATCCGCGCCGCCTATCGGCATTTCAACTTCCCGTATCTCTACGATGGCGAGACCCAGAAAGTCGCCCGCGCTTACGGCCCGGCGGCGACGCCCCACCTCTTCATCTTCGATGCCGGGCGCAAGTTGCGCTACGAGGGGCGTGTGGACAACAACCCGCGCGAAGCGTTGGTGACCAGGAAGGATGCTCGCCTTGCCGTCGACGAGCTTCTTGCCGGCAAACCCGTGTCCGTGGAGAAGACCCCGGCCGTCGGCTGTTCGACCAAGTGGATGTACAAGGAAGAATCGCGCGAGGACGAGATGCGCCGCATCGAAGCTGAGCCCGTGACGGTCAAGCCCGTCACCGCGGATGAGTTGAAAGCTTTGCGCAAGAATAGCACCGGCAAACTCCTCCTGGTCGATTTCTGGGCCACCTGGTGCGGGCCTTGCGTCGCGGAGATGGCCAAGCTCGAAACCATTTACCGCATGTTCCGCGCTCGCCCCCTCGACTTGATCATGGTGAGTACGAACTACCCTGATGAGCAAAAGGGCGTTCTTGCGGCGCTGCGCAAGGCACACGCCAGCAACACGAATTACATCTTTGGCGCGACAGACATCTACGGCTTGATGGCGGCCTTTGATCCGGATTGGAATGGCGCGGACCCCTACACTCTGCTGATTCGCCCCGACGGCGAGGTGGTCTACGAGGTTCAAGGACCGATCGATGAGTTGAAAGTGAAGCGGCTCATTCTCGCCAACCTGCCGGATGACGACAGCTACCGGGGAATCCAAGCCTATTGGCGAAGCTCCGTCTATGGCAAGTAAGGAATTCACCACAGAGGGCGCGGAGTTCACTGAGGAAAACAGAAGAGCTTTCCTCCGCGCCCACTGTGGCGATTGTTTGCTCGACGTGGTACGAAGGAGGGCCGAACAAGGAGGCTTTTCTTATGAGTTCATCCAGGCGGCACTTTGTTAAAGAGGTGGGCCTTGCTGGGCTTGCGGCTCCGCTGCTTGCTCCGCAGGCTAAGGCCGATCCTCGGGACGGCGCTGGGGGCTGCCCAGTCACGATCAAGCATCCCCTCGATGGCGAGTGGGAATTTCGCTTGGACCCGAATAACGAGGGCGAAGCCCAAGGCTGGCGCCTCCCGACCGCCTCGCGCCATGGCTGGTCAACAGTTACTGTGCCGCACACCTGGCAGATCTCCGAAGACTCGGCCGGCTACCTGGGCACGGCGTGGTACCGGCGCAGCTTCGAGGTGCCGGAATCGTGGTCCGGCAAGATCATCCGCCTCGAATTTGAAGCCGTGTTCCATAGCGCCGTGGTGTGGGTGAATGGGCAGCCGGTGGGCAGCAATTTACGCAAGGGATACACGTCCTTCACCCTCGACATCACGGCTGCGGCTATCCCGGGACGCCCCAACCTGGTTACCGTCAAAGTGGATAATTCCTTCGACCAAAAGATGCTCCCGCGAGGCAATTCCTATGACTGGACGCCGGACGGCGGGATCATTCGTCCGGTCAGCTTGCTGGTCAGCCCCGAGACGCTTATCGAACGGGTTGATGTCGATGCCCAGCCTGATCTGGCAGCCGGGCGCGCCAGCGTGGCGATTCGCGCGATCCTTCGAAACTCTTCTGTCGACCCACGGCAAGTTGAAATCGGTTACCAGGTTATTGAAGAGGAGACCGGCCAGGTGGCATTGCACGTCGATCGAGCGGCGATCGAAACACTCGGGGCCGGGGCAGGCGAGGAGGTGTCGCTGCCTACGGGCGCCTTGAACAACCCGCGCCTCTGGCATTTCGATCATCCGCACCTGTACCGGCTGGAGGTTACAATTGCGGACCACGGCGCGGCGTTGCATTCCTGCTCAACCACCTTCGGGGTGCGCAAAATCGAGGTCAAAGACGGCGGCTTCTATTTCAACGGCGAGCGCGTCTGGCTGATGGGCGTCGAGCGCATGGCGGGCAGCAACCCGCAGCACGGAATGGCGGAACCCGAATCCTGGCTTGTTCACGACCACGATGACCTGAAGGAGCTTAATTGTGTCTTCACTCGCGTCCATTGGCAGCAAGACGTGCGCGTGCTCGACTATTGCGACCGCCATGGGATTCTGCTCCAAGAGGAAGTGCCCACCTGGGGCGGCGCGACCTTCAGTGACATGCGCGATCAGCCTTCGCCGGAAATCATGCAGAATGGCCTCGAGCAGTTGCGCGAGATGATTCGGCGCGACCGCAACCATCCCTGCATTTTCTCCTGGGGGCTGTGCAACGAGATTAACGGGCAAAATCCCGCCGCCTACCAGTTCGCCAAGCAGATGTACGCGGAGGCAAAGAAGCTCGATCCGGATCGCCTGCGGTCCTACGCCTCGAATTCGCTCGAAGAGACGCCGCAGAAAGACGTGGCTGGGCTGATGGATTTCATTGAATGGAATGAGTACTACGAATCCTGGTACAAGGGCGGCGTGCCGGAAGTGAAGCGGAATCTGGAGGAGATCCATCGCGCCTTTCCGGACAAGCCGATTGTGATCTCCGAATACGGCTATTGCGCGTGCACCGCGGACCGGCCGGAAAACGACTTGACTCGCATACGAATCCTCGAGGGGCACGACGATTCCTTCCGGCAGTATCCTTACGTGGGCGGGGCGATATTCTTCTGTTATAACGACTATCGCACGCACATGGGAGATAAAGGGATTGGCGTATTGAAGCAACGCGTGCACGGCGTAGTGGATTTGTATGGTGCGCGGAAGACTTCGTTCGAGGCGCTGCGAATCCAGGCAAGCCCAGTGCAGTCGCTGCGCCTGGAAAGGGCAGGGAACTCGCTGACGGCGACTCTGCAAACGCGCCGCACGCTGCCGTGCTACGCGCTGGAGGGCTACGCGCTGCGGTGGATTGTTTACGACCAACACGATCTGCCGATGGAACAGCATGAGACTCCGTTGCCCCGCCTCGCACCCGGCCAGTCCGCAACTGTCGCGCTGAATTTCCAGCAGGAGAACCCGGCGTCCATTCGAGTCGAGGCGATTCGTCCGACAGGTTTTTCCGCGATTACCGCGCAGTGGAAAGCGTGAGGTGCTGTGGTGCGGGCGTCTCGCCCGCTGTGGCGCGGGCATTCCTTCGCTTCGCTCAGGACAGGCTCTGCCCGCGCGGGAGAGGGACGCTCCCGCGACAGCGGGCGCGACGCCCGCACCACACTGCCTGGTTCTAGCGTGCACAAAAGGGAGTGTTGAATGAGCGATCATTTCTGGCTGGGGATGGCAGTCATCTTCGTCAGTGGGGCGTTGAACGGAAGCTTTGCGCTGCCCATGAAGTTCACGCGTCAATGGAAATGGGAGAACACCTGGCTGGTTTTTGCCGCTTCTGCGTTGCTGGTCATTCCGTGGCTGCTGGCGGCCGGTTTCGTGCCCCACCTGGGAGACGTCTATCACGGCGTCTCCAGCCGCGCGCTTCTGGCCCCGCTGATCTTCGGCTTTCTCTGGGGCATCGCCCAGGTGACCTTCGGCCTGGGGATCAGCGCCGTGGGCATGGCGCTGGCGTTCGCCGTGGTGGCGGGACTGTCGTGCCTGTCGGGCGCGCTCGTGCCGTTGCTGGTGCTCAACCCTGCGGACTTGCTGCGGCCTCGCGGCATCCTGCTGCTGATCAGTATGCCCATCCTCTTCGGCGGCCTGGTTCTTTATGGAATGGCGGGCCGTCGCAGGGAGAAGGAACAGACCCCCGCCGCCACCGTGGTGGGCGCTGCCGCCATGAGCTTCATGACGGGGCTCGCTATCTGCATTTTCACCGGAATTTTCGGGTCGAACATCAACCTTGGTTTTGCTTTCAGCGGCACGATTCTCGACAAGGCCGTGGCACTCGGCGCTCTACCGGTCACCGCAACCTACGCATCGTGGGCGTTGGTGCTGGGCGCTGGCTTCATTCCCAATCTGCTCTATTGTTTCCTGCTGCTGTTTCGAAACGGCACCTGGCCGCTTTTCCTGAAGCCCGGCTCGGCAAGAGAAACAGGCCTGGCCATCGCCATGGGCTTGCTGTGGCTTTCCGGGATGGTGGGCTACGGCATCGGCGCCACGCTGGTGGGAAAGTACGGCACCTCGCTCGGCTACACGCTGTTTGTCACCGCCATGATCCTCTCCTCGAACTTCCTCGGCATCCTGACGGGAGAATGGCGGGCCACTTCGCCGGCAACCCGGCGGGTGCTGACCGCAGCCGTGGTGGTGATCCTCGTTTCCGTGATTGTGCTGAATCTGGGCGGGCTGTACTAGTCGAGAGTTGAGAGTCGAGAGTCGAGAGCCAACGAGTCGAAGAGTCGAGCAAGTCGACGAGTTGAAATTCAGGAGCACTCGAGGAGGTGAGGACGTTTTAGCACGACGGGCGTTACTAAGGAGGTGACGCAATGAATCCCAGGCGGTCAAGCCAATTCAGAGCTGCATTCGTACTACTTTCGGCTGCGATCGGCGCGGCGGCTGTTTTTTTCGGCTTCCTGACGACCCCGCAAGCGCATGCGCAATCGGCACAAACGGCCGGCGAAGGAGCGCCGTCGTTCGAGGTTGCATCCATTAAGCTATGCCGCGACAGGGAGAATTCTCACTTGAGCATCCTGCCCAACCGGCTCACTGTAAGAAACCAGCCGGTCGCATTTCTTCTTAAAATCGCCTACGGGCTCGACTTTGGCCAATTCAGTTTCAGGATGCTGAGAGATAACGAGATCCCAGGCGGACCGGACTAGGTGTATGGCAGCATATCCGGATATGACGGATACGACGTGGACGCCAAAGTAGAGGACTCCGTAGCCGCAAAATTCGCCAGGCTTCGTTGTGGCTCGTTTTTCAATGGGACTTGCGAGTATCGGGGGCAGATGCTCTTGATGCTTCAGTCGCTGCTCGCGGAGCGATTCAAGCTGAAGGTCAGGCGTGAAACAAAACAGCTTCCCGTTTACGAGCTGGTCATTGCGAAGGGCGGTCCCAAGTTCCTGCACACAAAATTCGACACGGAAGATGACCCCGCGCACCGGGCAGATCCGACCCTACCCCGCCCGGCACGCCCGCCGTGCCCCACAGACATGGCGTGCTGGCATTACTATTGGTCAATGGGCTTTATGGCGGATGTATTATCCGGGTACTCGGAAATCGGCCGTCCAGTGCTCGACCGAACGGGGCTCGAGGGCGGCTACTACCTTGACCTTGAATATGCACCACAACGCCTAACAGCCGCTGCGTCAACCGACAACGCCCCACCAGCCGGACCTGCGGGCCCGTCCATTTTTACCGCGCTCGAGCGACAGCTCGGTTTGAAACTGAAACCCACGAAGGGGCCGGTGGAGTCCATCGTCATCGAGCATATCGAGCGGCCGACGGAGAATTAGCGGCAGGCAAACGGAAGCAGAAATAAGGCATCTGACCACGAAGTTGAAAGTGCATGGCTATTTTCGAGATAAGGACGTGACCCCCTCACCCGGCCCGAAACGGCTGATGAAAGCGCCGTCTCGGTCCACCCTCTCCCCCAAGGGGGAGAGGGTGCCCCTGATTCGGGGGTTGCGAACGAATGGAGAGACTATGATCCCGAACCTGGCAAACAATTCCAGTTCTGCCGAGAGAAGAAGGCGTCCGGCTGCTATCGGTATGGCAGCCGTGATCGGACTTGTGGCGCTCGGCTTCTTCGGCAACACAGAAGCGGGGGCGCAATCGCCGCAGACCGCCGGCGAGCAGTCGACGCCGATGTCCACCCTGCCCACCTCGGCGTCCTTCGAGGTTGCCTCGATCAAGCCGAATCATTCCGGGGACAGGCGCTTTTTTGTGTCGTGGCAACCCGGCCGGTTCAATGCCACCGGCATGACGCTGAAGTTTCTCATTACGATGGCGTATGACGTAAAGGACTTTCAGGTTTCGGGAGGGCCAAGCTGGGTCAATTCTGAAAGATACGATATTGACGCGAAGGAACCGGACTCGATCGCGCAGGAACTGGAAAAGCTCCCGCGCGAGCAGCGGGGCCAGTTGGCTGATTCGATGCTCCAGTCACTCCTCACCGATCGGTTCCAGTTGAAACTGACACGCGGAACGAAGGAAATGCCCGCCTATGCGCTGGTGGTGGCGAAGAATGGCCCGAAACTTCAGGAGGCCAAGCCCGTCGATACGCCACCCGAGGCGCCGAGCGGGCCTGGCGGCCATCCACACGGACCCATGATGCGCATGGGAAGAGGCGAAGTTTCCGGTCAAGGAGTTGCTGCCACGTTCCTGGCGAGTGTGCTGTCGCAACAACTGGGCCGCACGGTGCTGGACAAGACCGGGCTGAAGGGCAAGTACGATTTCACGCTTAAGTGGACACCTGAACAAGGCGAGAGCATGATGCCTGGAGGGCCCGGCGGTCCGGGCGGCGGTCCCCCACCCGACGGCGCACCACCGCCGGATGCGTCGGGGCCGTCGATCTTCACGGCGCTTCAGGAGCAGCTTGGGTTGAAACTGGAACCCACCAAAGCGCCTGCGGATGTGCTCACAATCGATCACGTCGAGCGTCCTTCGGAAAATTAAGTTGCTGTCACCACCCAGACGCTGGTGCTTAGTTGAATTAGTGAGCGAACTTATTCGTCGGAAGCGGAAGGGCGGGGCTTCAGCCCCGCCGTTAATCTGGCGAAGTCACTGCGGGGCTTTAGCCCCTGAAGCGGCTTGGCTTCAGCGCCTAAAGGCCCTTCCAACCTTGCGACCATAGACGGCGGGGCTAAAGCCCCGCCCTTCCGCGGGCCACTTGAAATTGCGCTCATTAAACCAACCAAGTACGGGGGCAAAAGGAGGTTCCAATGAAGACGCGAATTAGTATTGGACTTATATTCGCGGTCGGCATGCTTCTGGCAGCCGGCGCGATCTTTGGGCAAACGGCCCACAGCAACCCTGCTTTCGAGGTGGCTACAGTGAAGCCCTCGCCTCCCCTCGACATGACGAAGTTGGCAGAGCAGATCAGAGCCGGGAAGATGCCGAGATTCGGCCCGCATGTCAACGCGTCGCAAGCGGAGTACACCTACATGTCGCTTAAAGAACTCATCGCCACCGCGTACACGGTAAAGCAGTATCAGATCACTGGCCCGGCATGGCTCACTACAGACCGCTTCGATATTGTGGCTAAGCTGCCGGATGGAGCGTCCAAAGATGACGCTCCCAAGATGTTGCAGGCGCTACTGGCAGAACGGTTCAAGCTGGCAGCGCATTGTGACACTCAGGAGCACCCGGTGCTTGCGCTGGTGGTAGGCAAGGACGGGCCGAAGCTGAAGGAATCGCCCGGGACCGCCGAACCGATCGACGAGAACGTTCCGTTAAAACCCGGCGAGACGCAGATGGACGGTCCAAACGGGCCGATCCGCATGACGAGAAACGCCGACGGCTCTGAGACAATGAATATGGGAGCCAAGGGCAAGTTGATCGTTAGAGTCGACATGCAGGCCCAGACGATGCACCTGGAATCCAGTATGGTGACCATGTCAGGTCTTGCCGATATGTTGACCCAGCTCACGCATGTGGGCGGGGGAGGCGGCCGCCCAGTCGTGGACATGACTGACCTCAAGGGCAACTATCAGGTGGCCCTGGATATTTCGCTCGCGGAAGTTACGGCGATGGCACAGGCGGCGGCGCGAGAGGCAGGCATAGACATGCGGATGCCCCCAGCGAGCGCCGGGGGTGAGAACAACACACCGGCCTCGGCGGCATCCGAACCAAGTGGAGGCTCCTCAATTTTCGCCTCGGTGCAAAAACTCGGCCTCAAGCTCGAAAAGCGCAAGGCTCCGGTGGAGCAGCTCGTCATCGACCACGTGGAGAAGACTCCCACGGAGGACTAACGCCGGAATGCGTCGAACCATCCAACTGGCGATCGCCCTTGCGATGCTCGCACTCTGCGGCGTGGCAGCGGCTGCGGAGTATCGCGGGCAGGTCACCTTCGGCGGGTTGCCGGTTCCGGGAGCGACAGTAAAGGCGACGCAGGGGAGCAAACAATTCGCCACAGCTACAGATGAGCAGGGCCTCTACTCCTTTCCGGATTTGACGGATGGAGCATGGACGATTGAAGTGGAAATGACCGGCTTCGCATCGCTCAAGCAGGAAGTCGAGATCGGACCGAATGCGCCGCCAGGGAAATGGGAATTAAGGCTGCTGCCGCTTGATCAGATCAAGGCTGAAATAAGCGCGGCGGGAGGCGCAGCACAGGCCAAGGGCGAGCACGCGAATCCAATGGATTCCCGCTTGCGCGGGAATGACGAAGAAAAGGGTCGCGGGAATGACGCAGGGGAGAAGCCCGCAAATGAAGCTGCGAAGAACGAGGAGAACAATCGCGGGAATGAGGGAGGAAACAGCGCAGGAAACAACAACGAAAACAGTGAAAACGGCCAAGCCCCCGGCGACGAACTCAATCAGCGCGCTGATGACGGCTTGCTGATCAACGGCAGCGTGCTGAACGGCGCGGCTTCACGATTCGCGCAAGCGTTTGCCTTCGGCAATTATCGCAACCGCGGTGGCGGGCTTTACAACGGCGGGCTGGGCCTCATTTTCGATAACTCCGCACTTGATGCGCGGCCATTCTCCTTGAGCGGGCAGAACACGCCCAAGCCGGCCTACAACCGAATCACGGGTGTGGCGACGTTCGGCGGCCCGCTCAGGATTCCGCATCTCCTCGGACGGCACGCGCCAAACTTTTTTGTGGCCTATGAGTGGACGCGATATGTTGACGACACCACGCAATCGGCTCTGGTGCCGAATGCAGCGGAGCGCGGCGGAGATTTCTCCCAAGTGTTGAGCGCTCTGGGTCAGCCGGTCGAGATCTTCAATCCGGCCACGGGACTGCCATTCTCCGGCAGTAAGATTCCGCCCACCGATATCAGCCCTCAGGCGAAAGCCTTGTTGAATTATTATCCGCTGCCCAGCTTTAGCGGAGAGCGGCAGTACAACTATCAGGTTCCGATCAATACGGACACCCATCAAGACGCGCTGCAATCGCGTTTCGACGAGTACCTTAATCCCAAGAACCAACTCTATGGCGGATTTGCTTTCCAGAGCGCGCGCACGGCGACTCCGAATCTATTCGGCTTTCTCGATACAAGTGAGGTGCTGGGAATCAACAGCCGCATCAACTGGTCGCATCACCTCGGGACGCGGCTATTTCTGACTCTTGGCTACCAGTTCAGCCGCCTCTCGACACAGAGCAACCCCTACTGGGCGGACCGCGCAAACGTTTCCGGCGCTGCCGGGATCTTGGGGAACAACCAAGACACAGTGAACTGGGGGCCGCCGGGCCTCGTCTTTTCGAGCGGCCTGGCAGGGCTTTCCGACGCGCAAAGCTCCTTCAATCGCAACCAGACGGATGCCTGGTCTTCTTCGCTGTTGTGGAGCCGAGATCGGCACAACATTACCCTCGGCGGCGACTTCCGGAGGCAGCAGTTCAATTTCCTCGGACAACAGAACCCGCGCGGCACATTCACATTTACGGGCGCGGCCACGCAGGGAAGCGCGAGTGGCGCGGCGATTGGCGGCGATGACTTTGCGGATTTCCTGCTGGGGATTCCAGACACAAGCTCGCTCGCGTTCGGCAACGCGGATAAGTATTTCCGAGAATCCGTTTACGACGCCTACTTCACGGATGATTGGAGAATAAGCCCGGAATTCACTTTGAATGCGGGAATGCGCTGGGAATACGGCGCGCCGATTACGGAGTTGTACGGACGCCTGGTGAACCTGGACATCACCCCGGGATTTGCGGCCGTAGCGCCGGTGGTGGGAATCGACCCGCTGGGGCCGCTGACGGGTCAGAAGTATCCGAGTTCGCTGATCCAGCCGGACAAGACCGGATTCGAGCCGCGCATCGGAATTGCCTGGCGCCCGATGCCCGGCTCGTCGCTGGTGGTTCGGGCGGGATACGGCGTTTATTACGACACCTCGGTCTATCAAACCATCGCGCAGCAGATGGCACAGCAGGCGCCGCTTTCGAAGAGTTTGAGCGTGCAAAACAGCCCGGCGTGCCCGCTTACACTGGCGAATGGATTCATTACGTGTTCGGCAATCACTCCTGACACGTTTGCAGTCGATCCGCATTTCCGCGTGGGTTACGCGCAAAACTGGGAATTGTCCCTGCAACGGGACCTTCCTGGTTCGTTGCAACTCAACGCCACATACTTAGGGGTCAAGGGAACGCGCGGAGTGCAGGAGTATCTGCCCAATACCTTTCCCGAAGGGGCCGTGAATCCGTGCCCGAGCTGTCCCACGGGATTTGCCTACCTTGCCTCGAACGGCAACTCATTTCGCCAGGCTGCGCAGTTTCAATTGCGGCGAAGATTGCACAACGGGCTCACCTCGACAGTCCGGTACACTTACTCGAAGTCCATCGATGATGATTCTGCTTTGGGCGGTCAGGGCGCTACCCTGCCCACGCAGATCTTCGGAGTTCCTTCCGGAGGACCAGGGAACAGTGGAACTCAAGTTACCTTGACGACGGCGGGTACGGGCGCCTCCAGCCTTGCCCTTGCGCAGAACTGGCTTGACCTCGAGGCGGAGCGCGGCCTTTCCACGTTCGATCAGCGGCATCTGCTGAACGTGCAGTTTCAATACACCACCGGCATGGGGTTGGGCGGTGAAACCCTCCTGCGCGGCTGGAAGGGGACGCTCTTTAAGGAGTGGACTTTTCTCAGCCAGATCACCGTGGGCAGCGGTTTGCCGGAGACGCCCGTCTATCTTGCCGCCGTACCGGGAACGGGTGTGACAGGGAGCATTCGGCCGGATGCCACGGGCGCGCCTGTTTACGCCGCGCCGCAGGGCTTGTTTTTGAACCCCACTGCGTACACTCCACCCGCCACCGGCCAATGGGGAAGCGCGGGAAGGGATTCGATTACCGGCCCTTCTCAATTTACGTTTAACGCTTCCATAGGGCGAACCTTCCGCCTGCACGGGCGCTTCAACCTGGACTTTCGAATCGACTCGACGAACTTCCTCAATCACGTTACTTTTGCAAGCTGGGACACGAGCCTTACCAGCACGCAGTTCGGATTGCCGGCCGCGGCCAACGCCATGCGCAGTTTGCAGGCCACGATGCGCGTGAGGTTTTGAAGGCAGTGACGAGTGACGAGTGATGAATGACGAGCGGAAGAGCAGGTGCTAGGTGTTGGGTGCAGGTTAAGACAAGCGATGAGTAGTAAATTAATGAGCGAAGATCTCGTGGGACGGAGACTTGCGCCGGGTCCGCCACTGATCCCCGGAGGGGATCAATATAGTAGCCGGGGGCAACGCCCCCGGAAGACGTGGCCGGTCCAGGGTCCGACCCTGAAGGGGTCGAATCTCGAGGCCATTCTACAGTCGGTGCCCCAGCGAAATGCGACCCTTTCAGGGTCGGTGAATGCTACGCGGGCTTTCCGGGGGCGTTGCCCCCGGCTACTATCTTGTGCCCTTCCAGGGCACGGAAAGCGCGCCTCTGCTGTGGCCACTACGTTGTTGTCCATTACCCTCGTACTGGCCCTCACTGCCGCAGCCCAGCAGATCGGGCAGAACGCGCCCGCCGGCGCCAAGGAGACGGCCACCATTCGCGTCAGCACGCAGTTAGTGGTGGAGGCGGTGGTGGTGAAGGACAAGAAAGGGAATCCCATTCGAGGGTTGACCGCCAAAGACTTCACGATTATCGAGAATGGGACGCCCCAGACCATCAGTTTCTGCGAGCACCAGGAACTTGTGGGGGCCGCCAACGCGCCCTCTGCGGCTCCTGCCCAGCCCGAGAACATCACCGTCTACGATAAGTTGAGCCGGACGCGCATTGCCCCCGAAACGCCCGGAAAGATTCGATACAAGGACCGCCGGCTGCTGGCCCTCTACTTTGATATGACGACCATGCCGCCGGCGGACCAGATACGCGCCCTCGAGGCGGCAAAGCGATTCGTCAAAACCCAGATGGCGCCGGCGGATTTGGTTGCCATCCTCAGATTCGCGGGCGGCGGTGTGGATGTTCTCCAGGATTTCACCGACGACCGCAGCCGGCTGTTGAGCATCATCGAAACCATGATCGTGGGAGAGGGGCAGGGCTTCGGCCTATCGAGTGACGACGCCGGCGCGGCCGACACCGGGACGGCGTTCGGCCAGGATGACAGCGAGTTCAATGTCTTTAATACGGACCGCCAGTTGTCCGCGCTCCAGACCGCGTCGAAGTTGCTGGGGCAGATTAACGAAAAGAAATCACTGATCTACTTTGCCAGCGGCCTCAGGCTGAGTGGCCTGGACAACCAGGCGCAGCTCCACGCCACCATCGACACGGCCATCCGCGCCGGCGTGTCGTTCTGGCCCATCGACGCGCGCGGTCTGGTGGCCGAGGCCCCGCTCGGGGACGCCACGCAGGGGTCGCAGGGCAACATTGGGATGTACTCGGGAGCCGCGGCCCTGGCCCTGACAACTAACTTCCAGCAGTCGCAGGATACGCTCTATGCGCTGGCCGGCGATACGGGGGGCAAGGCACTACTCGATTATAACGACCTGGCCAAAGGAATCGTGCAGGCGGAGCAGGCCACCTCGAGCTACTACATTCTGGGTTACTACACCACGAACGCGGCCCAGGACGGCAAGTTCCGCCGCGTGAAGATTTCGCTGAACCCGGACTTGTCCGCCAGCTTGGATTATCGCCAGGGCTACTATGCCGACAAGCAGTTCAGCAAGTTCACTCCCGCCGACAAAGAACGGCAGCTCGAAGACGCGTTGATGCTCGAGGACCCGATCACCGAACTCACCATCGCCATGGAGATCGACTATTTCCAATTGAATCGCGCCGAGTACTTCGCGCCGATCGTGGTGAAGATTCCGGGCAGGGAATTGGCCCTGGCCAAGCGCCGCGGCGCCGAGCACACACTTCTGGATTTCATCGGCGAGATCAAGGACCAGTACGGCTCAACCATCACCAACCTGCGCGACAAGATGAATATCAAGCTGAGCGACGCCACGGCGGCTCAGTTGGCCAAACGGCCCATCGAGTACGACGCCGGATTCACCATTCTGCCCGGGAAATATACGATTAAATTCCTGGCTCGCGATGACGAGACAGGCAGAATCGGGACGTATCAAACCAGCTTCGTCATTCCCAACTTGAATAAGGAAGAGAAGCGAATTCCCATCAGTTCCGTGGTGTTGAGCAGCCAGCGCGTCGATCTGCGGGATGCGATCTACAACGCGCTCAAGAAAAAGGACCAGGAGGAGTCGGCTAACCCGTTGGTGCAGGACCGGCAGAAGCTTATCCCCAGCGTCACGCGAGTTTTCAGTCAAAGCCGGAATCTCTACGTTTACCTTCAGGCCTACGAGCAGGGCCTGCCCAGCGTCCAGCCCTTGCTCGCCTTTGTGAGTTTTTACCAGGCGGAGAAGAAGGCGTTCGAAACGCCGCCCATTGAAGTGACCGGCGGCATGAATAATCGCGTGAAGACCATGCCGCTCAGCTTTAGTATCCCACTCCGTCAGCTTTCCCCCGGCAAGTATGTGTGCCAGGTAACCGTGCTGGACCCTGCCGGCCCGAAGACCGCGTTTTGGCGCGCTCCGGTGATGTTGGTGCCGTAGAACAGTTGACAGTCGACAGTTGACAGTCGAGAGTCGAGAGTCGAGAGTTGACAGTCGAGAGTTCCTTAACCGGTGTAGTATGATTTGCGCCCTATTAGTAGCTGTCATCCTGAGCGAAGCGAAGGATCTCGGCAGTTGTTCTTCAGCTTAGTGACTTAAGGACAGCTTCAGGGATCCTTCGCTGCGCTCAGGATGACAGGGACTGTGAAGCTGCGCTGGGAGGTTTCGCATGAGAGTCGGCAGGCGATGTTCTACAACTGTTATCCTGACGGCGGCCGTGCTGATGACGATGTGGGTGACCGGGCGGCGAGCTGCAGCGAGAGGATTGCAGGCTTCAACTTCTTCGCACACTCAGGCATCTCAGCCCGCCGCTGCACCCGCAGCGAATCCGGCCGACGTAAGCTCCATCGACGCCATTCTCCATGCCGCCTACGACACCATCTCCGGACCCGCCGGCCGGCGGCGAGACTGGGACCGCTTTCGCTCCCTGTTTGTCTCTGGCGCCCGCCTTGCCGTGGTGGTTCCAAACCACCAGGGAGGATTCCGTACCGTGGTGCTCAGCCCCGAGGAATACATCCAGCACGACGACCCGTACTTCCAAAATCACGGCTTCTTTGAGCGGGAAGTGGCGCGTCGCACCGAACGCTTCGCCGATATTGCGCAGGTGTTCAGCACTTACGAATCGCGCCACGCCGCCGACGACGCGAAGCCCTTCGAGCGCGGGATCAACAGCTTTCAGTTGATGAATGACGGCCGGCGCTGGTGGATTGTCACTATCTTCTGGCAAGGTGAGACTCCCGAAGGTCCGATTCCACAGGAATTCCTGCAAGGCGTGAATTGAGCCGCTGCGACGAAGCGGCCGCCTGCTTCTTGCTTCCGTGCTCTCTGTGCCAGGAAAGACTAAACACAGAGGCCACTGAGCCTCTCAGCGTTCTCTGTGTTGAGGCTTGTGAGCCGCGGAGAGCACGGAGAAACTTGCCTGCACAGCCGCGCCCGGTCCGCGCTGCGCGGCTAAATCCTTGTCAGAAAATTGGACAGGCACGTTCAAAAGGTGTACATTCCCTTTTTTCCCGCAAGGCGCATTTCACTTTCGACGATAAAGGAAAACTATGAGACGAACACTCTTAGCCCTGGCCATGGTGTTTCTTCCTGTGCTGATTTTGGCCCAGGAACCTAGTGCTCCTCCGGAGACCAAACAGACGCCGCCCCGGAAGTCCTCCGCGCAGACGGCTGCTACCCCAACCCAGACTCCGTCTGAACGACCTCAGCGCGAGGAACGCGAGGCCAAGCCCTCCACTCCGCCTTCGCAGCCTGAAACGACCCAGCCTGGTGGTCCTGGTGAGGGCGCGCGGCCGTTCCATTTCGACATGACCGAAGTTCCTCCCGTGGTAACGCACCACGAAATTCGCGTGGAGGGAAAGGCTTTGAAATACACGGCCACAGTAGGGCGTCTGCCCATCAAGGACGCCGAGGACAAGATCGAGGCGGAGATGTTCTTCGAAGCCTACACCCTGGATGGCGCGGACCCTGCCACGCGTCCCGTGACTTTTGCGTACAACGGTGGGCCCGGCTCCGCCTCCGTCTGGTTGCACATGGGAGCGCTGGGGCCGCGCAAGGTGGTGCTCGAGCCAGAGGGATGGCTGCCGCAGTCGCCTTATCGTCTCGAGGACAATCCCAACACGCCGCTGGACAAGACCGATCTGGTGCTGGTGGACGCCATCGGCACCGGTTACAGCCGGCCGGCAGACCAGACTGCGGCACGCAAGTTCTGGAACATGAGCGGCGATATCGCCGGCTTTGGTGAGTTTATCCGCATCTATATTTCGCGCTACGAGCGCTGGTTGTCGCCGCTCTATCTTTTCGGCGAGAGCTACGGCACCACTCGATCCGCGGGGCTTGCCGGCTACCTCAACGAGCGCGGCATCAACTTTAACGGTATCGTGCTGCTATCCACGGTGCTGAACTTCGAGACCCTGGAATCTTCCTTCACCAATGATGTGCCGTACCCCATGCTTCTCCCGTCGTTCACCTCCATCGCCTGGTATCACAAGAAGCTGCCGCCGGACCTGATGGCCGACCCCAACCGCGCACGGCAGGAATCGATGCAATTTGCGCTGGGAGAATACACTCAAGCCTTGGCTTCCGGCGATAAACTGACTCCCGAGCAGCGGCAGAGCGTCATCGATAAACTGAATCGGTATACCGGCATCTCGAAGGAAGTCATCGAGTGGTCGAATCTGCGCCTGGACGTTGGCACCTTCACTCACTTCCTGCTCGCTGATCAGCGGCTCCGCGTGGGCCGCCTGGACGGGCGCTTCAAAGGACCCGATCCGGACGGCTTCATGAACACCCGCTTCTTTGATCCCTCCAGCGCGGAAACCGGACCGCCCTTTACGAGCGTCTTCAACGACTATGTGCGCCGTGAGCTGAATTACAAAGTGGACATGCCCTACTACGTCTCAGGGCAACAGTCGGGATTCTTCCAGTGGAGCTTTAGCGCTCCGCAGGGTGGCCGCGGGGGCGGCAATCCGTTTGAAATGGAGACTTCCACCCCGCTGCGCGAGGCCATCGTGAAGGACCGCTATCTGAAGATCCTCAATATGGAAGGCTTTTACGACCTCGCCACTCCCTATCTGGCGGCATGGTATACGTTTGACCATCTCGACCTGTCGCCGGAGTTCCGCAAGAACATCTCGCACGCCCAGTACGAATCGGGGCATATGGTATATCTGGACTCGAAGGCTCACGCCAAGATGAAGCAGGATTTCGCCAACTTCATCGACGCAACAACCAAGAGATAGCCGGTCTTCACTGCGGCGCCGCTTTTCGCGATCAGCAGGAGCGGATGCGACGGGTGCGTAGTTACTACAGTGTAGATTCTACAGAGGCGTGTCAAAAGTACACGATCTTATTCCTCTGCGGTTATACTCATTGGTCCCCGGGGTTATAAAAGTATTTATTTTCAATCTTTTAAACCCGCTGTAAAATTCTGCCTTTTGGCAAAACATTTGCTTTCTCTTTTCTGCACTTTATTTAGCCTTTGACTGAAGGAAAATCTCAAAAGTCGAAATGCCATGTAAATCGGCAGGGCAGCAGCGCGCGAGTGGAAGACCCTCCGGCGGCTAAATCCTTGGGGAGGAATGACTTATGTTAAGAAAACGGCAAGAAGCTAACGGTCGCGCGCGGCGTTTCCCAATTCGCATCCCGGTTCGTTACCGCCTGGCCCGCAGCCCGGAATGGTTTGAGGCTTACACCGAAAATGTCAGCCGCTCCGGAGTCTTGTTTCGAACCGAACGCGCCTTCGAGCCAACAACGGCTCTTGACCTCAGGCTCGAACTCCCCCCGGTCGACAATGGGGAAGGTGTGCGAGGCGAGGTCGTCTGCAAGGGCGAGGTTGTCCGCATGGACCGGTCGGACGACCGAGATGGTATTCCCTCCGGCGTGGCCGTCGCGATACACCGTTACTGGATGACGCAGATCAGGGAGCCAAACTAAAACTCAGTAGCAAAGAATCGAGCACTTCGCAGTGTGGCCGTCAGATTTCAGGACGGTCGAAACACCAGGCGCGCGCCTTCTTCCGCACTCTTCCAGAGACCTTCGATCTCCCGCAGGTCAGCGGTTCTTGTTTTCACGTGAAAAGCCTCTCGGGCAGCTTCGGCGAGAAAATCCCCCAACGAGTGGAGAATTCTATCCAGCGATACGCTGCCGAGTCCGCTGCCCATCAGTTCGAGTCCGGAACTGCGCAGCGTGGCAGCGGGCAGTGAGATTGTGGCGCCGGCACTCGACCCGACTTCCACATAGCGAATGCGCGACGCTGTAGGCCGTAGCCCCTTCTGCATAATAGCCTCCAGCACACTCTCCGCCGGACTTCCCCATAAATAGTCCAGCACGACGTCGATCTTGTCCTTCGCCCACTCTTGGCGCAGGGCGGAGACAAGGGCCTGCGGCTCCACATTCAGCGAGATGACCGCGTCGGCGCCCAAGCGCTCGAGTTCCTTCAGGGACGCGGGGTTGCGACCGGCGGCAACCACTCGCTTGGCCCCCAGACGCTTCGCAACCTGTACCGCCAGCCGACCGGCTACCCCCGTGGCGCCCAGGATTAGAACGTTTTCCCCAGCGGCCAACTGCGCGCGCAACTTGAACGCGGCCCAGGACGACATGCCGGGATTCATCATTGCCGCAACGGTGACATCATCGAGCGTCTCGGGGACCGGCAGGCACATCGCGGGTCTCGCGACGGAGCGCTCGGCAAAGGTTCCGTAGGGACTACGCGAGGCGCCAAAGTAGACGCGCCGGCCATCGTTCAAGCGTCCCACGCCATCGATGCCGGGAATCAACGGCAGTTCGCCGGTCGAGCCGTAGTGCGCCCCGCTCGCCAGCGCCTTGACGATCGGATGAAGTCCTGCCGCGCTCACGGACACGATCACTTCTTCACCGGCGGCAACCGGCTCAGAAAATGATTCGTACCGAGGCGGAGCATCGAAAGCATGCACGACTGCAGCGTTCATTTGAAGCCCTCCTGAGAATTCACAGCCCTTCCATTAGTTTACACCCAATCCCTCTCGGCACGGGACGGATTGCGCCAAGGCGTAGGGTCTAAGAGGGGTCGTGTTATACTCAGGATGGGTCGAGGGCCACACCGTCGAGGAGGCATCAACGGATTCTGTGGATCCCACGTTTGTGAACTTGCTTTCCAAGACGCAAGTTGACCGCCTCGGCGACCGCCTCCGAAAGGGAATCGTCGCGGAGGAGGATCTTCAGCAACTTGATGCGTATCGTCGATCGTTCGCAGGGGCGTATGACGAAGTAGTTGCCATCATCCGAGACGCAACGCAGTTTGAACCGACGGGACGACCGGCGAAATCCACGACTTCGATAATAGAGAAACTTCGCCGGGAGACAATCAGGCTGAGCCAAATGCAGGACATCGCCGGGTGCCGCGTCGTCGTGCCCAACATGCAGGTTCAAGATCAAGTGGCGGAACGCCTGAAAAGTGCGCTTCCAAAGGCAGTTGTGGTTGACCGGCGCAAACAACCGAGCTTCGGCTACAGAGCTGTTCACGTTATTGCGACGGCCGGGAACAAGATGGTCGAGGTCCAAGTTCGGACTGAGTTACAGCATTTCTGGGCACAGTCATCGGAGAAACTGTCTGACTCCCTCGGTGCTGCTATAAAGTATGGCGGAGGCGATCCCATAGCACAACGGATGCTGTCGCATTGGTCGAGGCTGCTCGCCGTTGTAGAAGATGTGGAGTTACACCCCTCGGCACCAGGTTTGACGCCGAGTTTCTTTTCTGAGGCAAGGCAAGCATTCCGCGAGTATCTCGGGAGCCGGATAGAGATGATCGTCGCGAGCAGACGAAAGTCTAAAGGAGACCTGTGACGTGCTCTTCTTAATTGAGTACGACCGGCCCCAGGGTTCAATCGTTCAGTTGCGCGAATTTGACGCTGCATCGCGGCAGCTTGCCGAGGACGCTCGGCTAGAGCTTGAGTTGGAACTAAACCGCAAAGGTGTCGACCACGAAGTCGTGATTCTGGATGCTCCGAGCATGGAGGCGCTGCTGCGGACTCACAGTCGGTACTTCGAAAGCGTTGCTGAGTTGGTGCACGGATCACCGGAGGTCCAAGCTTTGATAGCGGAGACTTCGAAATTGCCACTCGAACACGAAAGGTGATCGACAGCACACCGGTCGTCACCGCATGTGTTCGTCAATCCGGCGCGAATCGAAACCCCCATTCAATGCACCATCGGCACACCGTCAACCCGAACGGTGACAATCTGAAAAGGCTTAACGACGAATGAAAACCGGTGGTCGGCGGTCGATAGCTGCTGCTGGTTTTCCTCCATGGCATTACAAATCCAGGCCGCCTGGATTTGAAGAATCGGAATCTGAAGATCTACCTGGCCCGTTTGTCCCGCCACCTCGAGGAAGCGGAGAATCGTGCCGCGCCCGTCCTCCGCGTTTTTCCAATTCACCAGAACTACATTGGACTGGTTCACCTGGAGAAAGCTTGCCCGGGCTTTGTCCAGCGGCCTCGGCGGACTGACTTCCTTATCGTTTTCGATGATCTCGTTGGTTTCGAGGGGCGTCATCTCCTCCCAGCCTAGACGGCTGAGGCGGACGGGATCGAGGTTGCTGCCGCTCGTCAGGACATAGCGGAAAGTGAAATCTCCTCCCTGCGCCGCTGCGTAGTTGGTGTGCCAATAGTTATTCATCACGTAGGAGAAAACCGTGCCCCGGTGTTCATCCAACTCCATTGGCCACTTTCCACGGACGATGTCGCCCAGCGCGAAGAGTTCAGCATCGGCGGGGACAAGAGCCGATGTGACGCCGCCTTGCTGGACGGCGATCCAGTGCTGCGCGGAAAACCATTCTTTGGCCGCGCCGGGCAAGAGATCCCGGGTGGGATCGACAAAGCCATCCTGGAGGTCGTAGCGGATCTGGGGATCGTCGGCCGCGAAGGGAAACGCGAAGTAGACGCCTTCCTTGGTGTAGACCTTCTGTTTCTGGACGTGATTAATGAACTCAATCTTCTTCTGGGCGTCGAACAGAATGACCTCGGTTTGCACTTTAGGTGTGTTGAGGCTCGAGCTTTCCAGTTTTGCCTCAACGCCCAACGGAGTGTGTTCGACCGAAACTAGGCTCCCTCCATGGGCTCCGTTGATGGTGAGTTCGGGAGCCGGCAGCTTGGCGTCGCCGAAGATCAGGCGGTTGTAGGGCGGCTTGTCCCCGCCACTGACGTACAAATACTGGTCGAAGCGATATGGGCTGGCCGCGTTGACCAGTTCCTTGCCCAGTTCTTTATCGAAGATGCTCCGCACGGCGCCGCTGGCCGGGTCAAGATCGACGCGGTAGTAGCTGTTTTCGAGCCTTGAATCTACTTGCAGCTTCGCGGCCGGGGCGGGCGCTGAGGCTGCCTGCCGGATGGTGTAGGCGCGGTAGCCCATGGCAGGCACGTTTTGCGCCGCAAAGCGCACACGCTCGAAGCTGGGTTCGCCGGGCCCTGTGGGGTAAGCGGGCAGATCGGAAATCACCTGGTAAGGCGTCACCTTCCCGGTCTCCAAGTCGACAAGCTCGGAACCCTTCCGCAAATCAGTTTCCACCAATCCGCTGCGTGGCCAGTTGAGAGTGTTGAAGACCACCAACGTCCCTTTCGGATCGTTGATGTAATCGGAGATGGCGGCCATGCCGCGGTCCAAGACGTATTCCAAATCCTCCTCTGCCTGGGTGGCAAAAGTATCCTTGACGGTTTGCTGGCGAACCGTCTCCTCGCTCAGCGGGCTGGAAATGCTTTGCCAGGCGCCCCAGGTGTGCTCGTCGAAGAGCAGCAAGTTTTGCCAGAGCTGCCGCAGCACGGCTGACTCGACTTGCACATAAGGATGAACCAGCGAACCGATGGTGGAGAGTTTTTCAGCCGAAGGCGCCCGCTGCTCGGCGCTGCGCTCCAGAATGGCATTCTGAGTGTCGGAGTAGATTCCGTCCTCCCAATACGGCCCGCCGTCGCCCTTGATGACTGGCATCGATTTTCCCGCCTGCTCAGCGACTTCGCGAAGCGCATCCGCAAAACCCGCATAGCGCAGTTTGGGGTAAGCATAAATCTTGTTCCACTCGTCGGCGATCTGGGCTTGCTGCGGGAAAAGGTCGGAGTTCTCCCACTGCGCGCCAAACACCATCACGGTGTTGGGCTTGTACTCGGGGGACGAGTAGGTTTCGAGATACCCGGGCAAACGCTCCCGCCCCGTCTTGACTTCGGGGGGCATGCCGAAAACGGCGGAGACATGCCCGTAACTGTTCGAGTACCACATCAGCACTTTTTCGCCATCCGGGCCCTCCCACCAGTAAGGAGATTGCTTCTCCAGATTGCTGAGCACCACAATCGGCCCGCGATCCGGATTGCTGCCGGAAGTGAAGTACTTCAGCCCCGAGGCCGCCAGCACGGTGGCGTAGGCCCAGGACTGGGAAGGCACGTCGGTGATGTTGGCGTAATCGAAGTTGGCTCCGTTGGCCCGATCGAACCGATAGCTGGGATAGAGCGACCGGATCAGGGTCTCGAGGGCGGGAAACTCCGTGAGAAGATTCGCATACTCCGCCGGAACCAGGATCTTGTGCTCCCGCACAAGTTGCAGAAGTCTCTGCCGGTCTCCGGCGTTGCGCCCCGCCAGGAATTCCTGAATCACCCAGTAGCCGTCCACGCTATAGCGGAAGTCCGGGTGTTCCTGGATCATGTCTATGGCTTCATCCAGAACCCGGCTCTGAATCTCGGAAACCTTGGCCTGATAGTCGGTATATCCGACGTCGATGTGCTCGTGCGGAACAATCAGCAGAGTCCATTTCCTGGCGGGCGATAAGGTCACCGGCAGGCGCTGCGGATGCTTCCCCAGGGTCACTGTAGCTTCCGTTTTCGTATCGGCCGCGAACTCCGGCAAGGAGAGCTGAAGGCGCTCCTCGCCAAAACTCCGTTGGGAAGCGATAGGAATCGAAAAGTTCCGGCCGCTTAGCTCGAGATCGAACCGTGCGTCGCGGAGAGGAGAATTGTGGCGCAGATAAGCATCAACAAGCTCCAACAGTTCCTTGCCTTTGGTTTGGTAATAGATGCTGGGTTCAAACTGGACGCCGATCTTTCGCGGATCGTAGGCCTGGCCGGGGTCCTGATCGAGTTCCAGCGCATCGTATTCGAGGCCCGCAGAGTTCGTGTCCGATCCCGCCTCGTCGATCGCGGTCAAGACCAGCGTGTTGTCTCCTTGCTTTAGAGACGGCGTGGGAAGCTGGATCTCGAGCTCATCAGACCAGTATTTGTCGCCGGGCGCGTCGTGCCTCTGCGGATGGTGGTAAGCCCATCCTTGCTGGCCGTTGATCTCGACTTGAAGGGTTGGGAAATAGGCCCGTTGGCCGATTACAAATCCCACCTTCAGGAAGTAGCAACCTCTTGGCGAAGCCGCCGAAAAGAATTTGATCGTATAGGGATGGGGACGACGGCCGGCGCGTTCGTTGCCCGAGCCCGGCTGGTAGGCATACCAGTCACTCTGCGCGTCGCTTTTCCCAACCGTGTAAACCACCGGGGTTTCGGCAAGCGCCGCGCCGGGTAATGCCCGCCATTTCTGGTTGAACTCCGCCGAAGAGCGATCGAACTTGCCAATCTGCCAGACGGTCTGTGACTCGGCCCTAGCCTGGTGACAAGTTGTCAGTGCGATGATCGTCAAGGCCAGGGACAGGAGGCCTGTCTGAAAACGTGTAGGGGTAGGGCTTGCCCTACCCGGTTCATCGGGGACGGCAAGCCGTCCCCCTACAAGCGGGTGAAGGAGCGGAATCATTTTCATGGATTCCGCGTGTTCGTCGGCTGACGAAAATGAGCGATTCATCTGAGTCCCCCTCGAACCGGATCACAAGCGCCCGACATTATACCCATCCTGACCGCCCGGCGGAGCCGAAGCGAAAAACGCTCTCCGGCTTTTCTGTGGCAAACTGGGGATTGAACCGAACGCGCACAAAGCGCAAAAAGGCAGCATGTTTTTGCAGAATTCGTGTCATTTGGGTGCATTTGTGGGAGTTCGTTTTCACGAATTGTGCAGGAGCCCTCATTTGTTTTCATAGACATACTGGCTTCGATCGTATAAAAAGAGTCTCTTCTTCACGATTCCTTTGGCGGGGGCACTCTGCCGTATCGCTGGGCCACCCCGGCTTCCGCTTCGCAGAATATTTTCACGAGTTCCGCAAACAAGGGGTGCGCCATCTGGGCGGGAGTCAGGATCGCCCGGGCCGTTTCGAGAACCCGACAGGGCGGGGCATCCACCAGGGCCTGCAGGAGGTCGCCATAGAGGCGCGAGCGCCCCCAGCCCCGCAGACGATTCAGCCGCGACTGAGACTTGCCACGCGCCGTGCGCGGCCCCGTGGATTTTTGAGAGTTGCGGCGGTTGGCCTGGAGGCGGGCGGGAGTCACGGGATTCTTACGTAGGGACATAATGGCTCCTAGCAGTGTAGCATATACTAGTTGGCTACATTTGTCAAGAGAATTCTTCTTCTGGTAGTGTCCTGGTTTCGGTGTAGCGCTGGCCTTAGGCCAGCATCTGCCGACCCTTCGCTCCGCTCAGAGTCTGTGATTTCTTGGATTTTTGGCCATTTTCGAGCACTTAACTCATTTGTTATCAATGGCACTTTTCGGCAACATTCAAAAAAATCACGCTCTCTCAGCGCAGGCTCTAAAGGTCGGCGGTACCTGTCAAATTAAGGCGGCACCCTTCTTCTCCGTGTCCTCTGTGGCTTTACAACCTCAACACAGAGCGCGCGGAGGGTCTCAGTGATCTCTGTGTTCAGTCTTTCGAGGCGCAGAGATCACGGAGAACGAATCCTCGCAAGATAACAACGTCGCGCAGCCGGTAGCGCAGAGTCCCTGTCGTTGCGACTCTGCGCTACCTCCTGCTTGGCACTGCAAACGCCGCTGACAAATCGCGTTCAGAGGTGGTCAACGGTGTATTTTTGATCGGGCAGAAAGTCCATAATGGAGATGCCAGTTCACACAAAAGACTTGATCCTACCGTCGATCTGATGAACTTGACACGAGAGGGTCGCAAGAGTACAGTCTTGCCCGAAGATGGACTAGAAACAGAGAGTCTTGCCTAATTCTGTCTTCCTACAAGACGAGGTGGAATAGAAGTATGAAGTGCACTCAAAGACGCTGTTCGATCCTCCCCGTAACTCTCCTAGTCGGGATGTTGGTGGCTTGCCCGGTGTTCGCGCAGCACGTTGTGCACGTTACGCCTTCGACCGTGCAATGGGGCTATTTCGCAGCAGAGGCTAAACCCGTTTTGACCGTGAAGTCCGGCGAAGTCGTCACGATCGACACGATTTGCGGAATTCCTGAAATGCTCGAGCGGCTTGGCGCGGCGACGGATGATCCCATACGCGAGATGAAGGAAATGTACGCGAAGGTGAAGGACAGGGGGCCGGGACCCCATTTTCTCACTGGGCCGGTCGCCATCGAGGATGCTCAGCCGGGTGACGTACTTGAGGTGGAGATTCTGGAGATCCGCCTCCGTTCTGCTTACGCCTGGATGATGTTTCAACCGGAGTCCGGCGCGTTGCCGCAAGAGTTCCCTTATCTGAGAGAAAAGTTAGTACCTTTGGATGCTCAGAGCCAGGAGGCCGAATTCGGGCCAGGCATCAGGATTCCAATTCGCCCGTTTTTCGGTGCCTTTGGCGTGGCCCCTCCCATAGGCCGACTAAGCAGTGGGCCTCCCGCCTACAACGGCGGAAACATGGACAACAAATGGCTGGTGGCAGGCACCAAGGTGTACTTCCCAGTGCAGGTGCCTGGCGCGCTGTTTGCCGTCGGCGATGGGCATGCAGGCCAGGGTGACGGCGAAGTGTGCGTCACGGCAATGGAGACGAACCTCACCGGGGTATTCCGTTTTACGATACGAAAGAACCAAAAACTCCTCTGGCCGCGCGCCGAGACTCCCACGCACATCATTACCATGGGGCTTAATGAGAACCTGGACGAAGCCGCGCGCAGCGCAACTAGGGAAATGATCGACTATCTGACAACCGAGCGTGGCCTGTCGCGGGAAGATGCCTATATGCTGACGAGCGCCGCTGTTGATCTGCACGTCACGCAGGTAGTCGATGGGGTAAAAGGCGTGCACGCAATGCTGCCTAAGTCGATTCTTGGACGTGTTCGGTAAGAGAGTTCTGCCGTGTGCGACTCGCCTGGCCTTTCCCTCAGCGCTCTGGAACAATCCCTGCTGATCCGCGGTCGAAGCAGCCGGAAGCGCCGCGTTGCTGCCGTTGCGACTCTGCGGTTTTTGACGTTGAAGAATTCCTTACAGGAAGAGCCGCAGAGTCCCAACACCAGGGACCCTGCGCTCAGGACTGCCTGCGGCTCTCCCGGGTTGTTACAGACTAAAGAAGAGCTTCCCGTCGGCGATATCTCGACATGTTTGGGTGAGGCAACCGGAGCGAAGGCGATCGACTTCTGCGGGGTCCAACCGCCAATTTGTTGCATGCGAGAGTGCGGAGGCGAGGGCACGCTCGAGTGTTACCGCTTGGCCTTCGGCATCAGAACCTGGGGACATGAACTCGCCTGGCAGTTCGGACGACCTCCCCTGCCAGGCGTTCCATAATTCCTCCAGACGACGCCATAGCTGGCTCGCTGCCGATGCGGGTCCATGCGCACCAAGATACAGTGCGGCTGATTGAGCGTTCATTAAGTTTGGAGAATCCAGTGCTTCGATGGCAATGGGGACAATGTCATCGGAAGGATTCACAGAGTGCAACGTGCGAAGGACCTCGCCTCCGCAAGAATCGTTCTTGTCCCACAGTTCTGCGGCAAGCCGTTTTCCGGCATCCTCCGGCGCGACCCGGAATAGATAACCCAGCAGATCGCCCGATGGCTCGCCCGCGCATCCTCGGGTTTCGAAAGACGTATTGTCCAAAAACGAATCGACCGAGGAAACGAGGTTACGGCTGCCGGCGCGCAAGACTACAGCGGCGGTGCGCTGCATCTGGGATAAATCCTGAACAGCCGCGGGATTCCGCAGTTGCGCCTGAAGCATAGCGTCGAGTTCCGGGTGCTCAGCCTCGGTCATCATCAAAATAAGGTTCTTGTTGGTTCGAGCATTCGTGTCGATCACGTTCTGGAGAATCGCGGCATGGCATTCGCCCGGCCATCCTTCGCACCAAAGTTGGAATGGTCCATAGTCGACGTAGCCGGGACGCTGTTTGAAGCTCTCCTCTGCCAGTTTGCGGACCAACGGGAGGAGCCGCTCGTGCGGCATCGTTTGCCAGGCCAGCGCCACAAACTGCACTTGCCGCCCGCGATCGAGTTCGTTAGCCGCGGCCAATACGCTGGACTCGAGGCGCGAGAGAACTTCAGGCGACGGCTTGGTTGCGTTCAATTGGACGGCGTCGTACCACATCTGATAAATGGCGGTCGCTCGCCCCGGTCCGACCCGCTTTTCGACGCTTGACGCCAGCAGCGCATTGGCCTGCTCGACATACTTATCGCGGATTCTAGAACGTTCCTTCCATTGTTCGTCCCATTTCTGCTGACCCGCCGGATCGTTAGATTGTGCGGGCATTACTCCAAGTTCTTTACGCGTCTCGAGGTCGGCCAGCAGTTGGGGCAGGCTCGCGGGAATACTCGCTGCCGGATCAGAAAGGGCATTACGGAGCAGAGGAATGATAATGTCGATCTGGGATGATTCGCGCAAGCCGAAATCAAAAGCCCAATCCTCGCCGCCGTCCGTGTGGGCCAGGTAACGTTGAACCATCAGGCGAACCGAGACAGGCGTATCCAGCCGTCCAAGGCGTTGAAGCGCTTGCCCGCGTTCGCCGGAATTTGCCGCGGAATTCAGTTCCTGCTCGATAGCGCTGAGCTCCGCTGAATCCCAGGCCGGATCGGCCGGCAGGATCTCGAAGTCCACCGGATTGGATTCAAGTGTGAGAGGTTCCAGTCCCACACCTTCCTCCGGGCTCTTCACGCGGGAAACCTGCTTGCTCGTGAAAGTGACGGAATAAAACCCCGGTTTCTGAAACCGGTACCATTCGCACAAGTCCAGTTGTTGGGTGATGGGCTGCTGTGACAAATACCCCTCACTGCCAACAAACGACCCGCCCACGCCGCCCTCGTGCAATGCGCGCAGGTCGAGAACCCCATCCGTAGGACTAACGTGAAGAGCTACGTCTTCCCGAAAGGGGCTTAACGAGGTGAAAGATTCGTAGTATCTCTTCTCAACTTGGCTCGAATATGAAACCTCGATTTTAATGGACTCGCCCATGTGATAGACGCGGGTATCCTTTAGCAGGCGAGCTCGAAACTCGATATCGTCCTGACTCGCCGCCCGAACGGCGTGCCCGAGCACCAAGAAAAGCACAACTCCGAGACTCATAATTCGATACATTGCACTGAGCACAGATGTAGGTGCAACCCATGCGGTTGCCTGAACCTTGCGTACTGAAGCGGTGCGGCTTATGATAACCGTTTACTTATAGCAGATGCAGGGGCACTGAGGCTTACAACCTCAAATGACCTGACAGGGGGACGCATGAAACGAGCGGCGGGCAGATTAAGTTTGGGGATCAGGGATTACCCTTGGAAGTTTGCGGCGGGTCTCATGGTAGCCGGGCTTGCTTTGGTCGTGCTGCACGGGATGACCGCAGCCCAAACCAACGAGACCGGGAACGCACCTCGCAGCAAGCCTCCCGCCACTGATCTCACGCACCAACCCACGCTCTTCGTAATCGGCTACGCGCACCTCGACACCGAATGGCGTTGGGAATATCCGCAGGTGATTCAGGAATACCTCAGCAAGACGATGCGGAACAACTTCGCCTTGTTTGAGAAGTATCCTCACTACATCTTCAATTTCACCGGGTCCAACCGCTACGAAATGATGAAGGAATACTTCCCTGCGGATTTTGCCCGCTTGAAACACTATGTCGCCATTGGGCGATGGGTCCCTGCGGGGTCCTCGGTGGAGGAAAACGACGTCAACTCGCCGTCGGCCGAATCGATTATTCGCCAGGTCCTGTTCGGGAACGAGTACTTCCGGCACGAGTTCGGCAAAGCGAGTGAAGAGTTCATGTTGCCGGACTGTTTCGGTTTCCCCGCGTCGCTGCCCAGCATCCTGGCGCATGCGGGCGTGCGCGGGTTCTCGACGCAGAAGCTCTCGGCGGCCTGGCAGCCGGCGCCACACGTCGGTGGGCCCGACTCGCCGGAGAAGACGCCGGAAGGCATCCCCTATAACGTGGGGATCTGGGAAGGCCCCGACGGCAAGACCGTGATCGCGGCCCTCAACCCCAGCAGTTACGACAGTGACGTTTATACAGACCTCTCGAAGAACAATACCCCGCCACCGGGCGAGCATGACGAAGATTACGTGTGGGATTGGCCGGCCCGGGTGAATATCGACGGCACGGCCACCGGGATTTACGCCGACTACCACTACGTGGGCACGGGCGACATCGGCGGCTCTGCCAGGGAGGATTCGGTGAGGCTGATGGAGGCGATCGAGACCAAGGGCGAAACCTCGATCCCTGCCATGCCCACTTACGGTCCCTTTGGGGAGGAAGCTCGTGGAAAGCCCGGCCCGCCCGTGCAGATGGGGACCGGCCGGCTTCGGGTCGTCTGGTCGGATGCGGACACGATGTTCCGCGAAATCATGCCCAGCCAGACAAGCCGCATGCCGCGTTGGAAAGGCGACCTCGAACTGATCAATCATTCCGCCGGCTCACTAACCTCTGAGGCCTATCACAAGCGATGGAACCGGGAGAATGAAGTGCTGGCGGACGCGGCCGAAAAGGCCTCGGTGGGAGCCGCCTGGCTGGGTGGCCGGGCTTATCCTCAAGCGCGCCTGAACCGCGCCTGGAGGCTGGTGCTGGGCGGGCAATTCCACGACATCATGGCCGGAACCGCCACCCCGCAGTCCTACGTGTACTCCTGGAACGACGACGTGCTGGCGATGAATCAATTCGCGGGCGTGGTGACGGATGCCACGGAGGCCATCGCCTCTCTGATGGACACCCAAACCAAAGGAACCCCGGTCGTTGTTTTCAACCAATTGAATATTCCGCGCCAGGACGTGGTGGAAGCTCACTTGTCCTTCCCCAACGGCGCACCGGCGGGAGTCCGCGTCGTGGCCCCGGACGGCCAGGAGGTTCCCGCGCAGGTCGAGCCGGGAAGCGACGGTTCCGTGGTGTTCCTGGCGAGCGTGCCTGCGGTGGGGTACGCGGTTTACGATGTCCAGCCGGCGGGTGCGCCTGCCTCGGCTTCTACCCTTCAGGCCAGCAACTCTTCGCTTGAAAACGCCCGTTACCGCGTCAAGATTGATGAGAACGGGGATATTTCGAGCATCTTTGACAAGCAGCTCAATCACGAATTGCTTTCTGCGCCGCTGCGCCTGGCGATCTCGACGGACAATCCTGCACACTGGCCCGCTTGGAATATGGATTTCGAAGACGAGCAGCGGCCTCCGCGGGCCTACGTCGGGGGACCGGCGCAGGTCGAGGTTGTCGAGCAAGGGCCGGCGCGGGTCGCGGTCGAAATCTCCCGCGAGGGCGAGAATTCGAAGTTTGTCCAGACGGTTCGCCTTTCAGCGGGGGACGCGGGCAACCGCGTCGAGGTGATGAACGCCATCGACTGGGCCACCAAGGGCGTGAATCTCAAGGAGACGTTTCCGCTCACTGCTTCGAATCCCAACGCGACTTACAACTGGGACATCGGCACGGTCCAGCGCCCGAACGAATTCGACCGGCAGTTTGAAGTTGCCACCCATCGTTGGATCGACCTGACGGACCAGGGCGGGCGGTACGGAGTGACGGTCCTGACCGACGCCAAGACCGGTTCCGACAAGCCCAGTGATAACACCCTGCGACTCACCCTCATCCGCACTCCCGGCACTCGGGGAGGTTACGTGGACCAGGGCACCCAGGACTGGGGCCGGCACGAATTCGTGTTTGGCTTAACCGGCCACCAAGGCGACTGGCGCCAAGGGCAGACCGATTGGCAGGCTTATCGGCTGAATGAACCGCTGATCGCCTTCGAGACGTCGGCACATGCCGGGGCCTTGGGCAAACAATTCTCGCTGCTGCAAGTCAGCAACCAACGGGTGCGCGTGTTGGCGATGAAGAAGGCTGAAGAAAGCGATGCCGTGATCGTCCGTGTGGTGGAGATGAGCGGCCAGCAACAACCGGATGTTCACCTGACGTTCGCCGGCACGGTGGCGTCAGCCCGTGAAGTCAACGGGCAGGAACAAACCGTCGGCCCGGCGAGGATCACGAACGGCGACCTGGTGGCTTCCTTCAGCGCCTACCAACCCCGGTCCTTCGCCGTGAAGCTGGCGCCGCCGCATGAGAAAGCGGCCCCAGTCGAGTCAAAACCCGTGCCGCTCGGCTACGACACCTCCGTCGCCACTCTCGACGACAAGCCTGGCGAAGGTTGCTTTGATTGCGACCTGAACAATCAAACTGCACAGCAGGGCAACGCCTTGCCGGCTGAAATGTTGCCCTCTCAAATCAATTATGGCGGCATCCAGTTCCGGCTGGCGCCCGCCGGGCTCGGGAAACCTGATGCGCTCGCTGCTCACGGCCAGGCCGTTAAGCTGCCGGCAGGCGACTTCAACCGTTTGTATCTTCTCGCCGCTGCTTACGACGGCGACCAGCACGGCACATTCGAAGTGGCAAGCCCTTCGACTTCCTCCCGCATCGAGTTGAAGGTCGAAGATTGGAGCGGTTTCATCGGTCAGTGGGATGCTCGCACCTGGACCGAGAAGCAGGTGGAAGTCCGGGTGCCGCCTGAGCCGGCCGCGGATGACCAGAGCCCGCGAGCCGAGCGGGCGCGGCGAATTCGCGCCTACGTGAAAGAGCACGGACCGATCATCCGAACCGAGATGGAGTACACCGGGCTGAAGCCTGCCTACATTAAGCGCGCACCTGTGGCTTGGTTCGCCTCACACCGCCACGAGCCCGGCGGCGGCAATGAGGCTTACAGCTACTCCTACCTGTTTGCTTACGAACTCGAACTGCCGGCCGGAGCTACAACCGTCACGCTGCCTGACAATGCGAAGATTCGCATCCTGGCGGCCACGGTGGCAAAGGAGCCGCCCCCGGTCAACCCGGCGCAACCGCTCTACGACAGGCTGGACCGCGCCAATTTCGATTTGACGCGCTGGAAGGCCTTGGCCGCAGATGAACGCAAATGAACGCAGATCAAGAGGGACTCCGCGCACTCCAGGGAGGACTCGAAATGGCGAGCCCGGTTTCGCCTTCTGAAGTAGAGATCCTTGCTGAAGCTCCGTCTCAGGGCTCTCAAAAACCGCAGGCAAGCCCGGAGCGCTTGCTTTCCCTCGATACTTTTCGCGGCTTCACCATGTTTTGGATCGTCGGCGGTGAGGGGTTGATGCTGGGCATTCAGCACCTGGGCCACAACAGAGTCATTGACCTGATCGTCCGCGAGTTGAACCACACACCTTGGATCGGATTGCGATTTGAAGATTGCATCTGGCCCAGTTTCATGCTGATGGTTGGAGTGTCGGTCCCATTTTCTCTAGCCCGGCGGTCCGTCACCCAAACCGAGAACCAGCAATCGGCGCATGCCATCCAACGCGCCGTGGTTTTGTTTCTGCTCGGCTCGGTGCGGGAATCGCTCTTTCTTCATACCCCGTCTTTCATCGAGCTGAGCAGTGCCCTCCAGCCTATCGCCGTGGCTTACCTTGTCGCCTTCCTGGTGGCGAAGAAATCCTGGCGATTCCATGCCGGCTTAGCGGCCGGGATTCTTGCGGGATACGCTTGCCTGTTGGCCTTCGTGCCTGCGCCCGGCGTTCCGGCCGGCAGCTATGTACTGAATCATAATCTCGTTCACTCTGTCGATATCGCGCTGCTTGGACAGCATCGCTGGGACACCTGGCCGTACCGGGACGAAGGATGGGGAACTTTTCTCTCGACGATTCCCACGATCTCAACTACCCTTTTTGGCCTGGTGATCGGCAAACTGCTGTTGGCGGCGCGTTCGAAGGCGGGTAGCGCGAAAGTAATTGGAGGCATGGGCGCGATCTTCCTGGCGCTGGGATTCGGACTGAGTCGAGTGATCCCCATCGAAATGAAGATGTGGACAGCCAGCTACGGCCTGGCCAGCGCCGGAGTGGCTTGCCTCGAGCTGCTCTTCTTCTTTTGGCTCGTCGACATGGCGTGTTGCCGGAAGTGGACCGTCATTTTCAGGCCGTTCGGGATGAATGCGGTCTTTATTTATATGCTTTGCAGTATTATCCCAATTAGAACTGGTGTGGATGTGTTTACAGGTCCACTCACCGCGCACTTAGGTAAGGCCGGATTCCTCTTCCAAGCCCTCGCGATCGTATTCGTGGAATGGGTGATTCTATTCTGGATGATGAAGAATAAGGTTATTGTTAAACCATGAATGCTTGTCGCAAGGGCGGCCCTTGTGGCCGACCTGGGGCAACCACAAGGGTTGCCCCTACGAGAAAAGGTAAACCGTCATGTCGCGAAAACTAGCCTTAAGTTTGATGGCACTTTTGCTTGCAGTGGCCCGAGGGACCCCGGCTCAACATCGCCCCCTACTGCCGCGCCCGCAGGAAGTCCATTACGGAACCGGCCAGCTTGCACTACAGGGACTAACGATTTGCTTTGCATCGGCGCCAGTCCCCGAAGACCTGTTTGCCGGGAGCGAGCTCTCGAACCAGCTTTCGGCACGAGGGGAAGTCTCGATTCCTATTAGGGAAGGGAATTCCTGCCCGCACGGGATCTTCCTGCAACGCACGGGGGGGATCGATCCGCTGCCGGTTCCCGGCGAGCATCCGGGCCCGGATTCGCGCGAGGCGTACTCTCTAAGAATCACTTCGGAAGGCGCCACAGTGAGCGCTCGCTCAACGGCGGGTTTGTATTATGCAATCCAGACACTAGGGCAGTTGGTGGAGGGCAGGGGGACTGGGGCGGTCTTGCCCGCGGTTGAAATCAAGGACTGGCCGGCGCTGGCCTATCGCGGCGTGATGGTGGACATGAGCCACGGAGCGCTGCCCACCGAGAAGGAAGTCGAGCGCCAACTCGAATTCCTGGCCCGCTGGAAGGCGAACCAATACTACTTCTACAGCGAGGACAGCATCGAGCTGAAGGGCTATCCACTTTTGAACCCCGGAGGCCGCTTCAGCCAGGACGAGGTGCGGAGGATTATCGCTTACGGGCGTGTGCGCCACGTTGACGTTATTCCGTGCCTGGAGCTATACGGCCATCAACACGATCTCTTCCGGGTTGAAGAATACGCCGAACTTGCCGATATGCCTCACGGCACGGAATTCGACCCCAGAAATCCCCTGGTGAATTCTCTTCTCACCGACTGGGTGACCCAATTGGCCCAGCTTTTTCCGAGCCCCTTCGTGCATATCGGATTCGACGAAGCTTTTCAAATCGAGCAGGCCGCCCGACAAGGCGGAATGGCGGCACAGCCTGCTCAACTCTTCATCCGGCAACTCAACACCGTCGACGAAGTCTTCAAGAAATACGGGAAGACCGTCATGGCCTGGGGAGACATCATGGTGAAGTATCCGGAGATCGTGTCCCAGCTTCCCTCCGGCCTCATCGCGGTGGCGTGGGAGTACGATCCGGGCCCCGAGTCGCACTACCAGCATTGGCTGGGGCCGCTGGCCGCCCAGCACATCCCTCACATGATCGCTTCCGGCGTGACCTGCTGGAACCAGGTCATGCCCGATTATGCGCGGAGCTTCGAGAACATCGACACATTCCTGGCTTCGGGCCGCAAGTCGGGAGCCATGGGCCTGATGAACACTCTCTGGACTGACGATGCTCAGAACCTGCTGCGAACCGCGTGGCCGGGCGTAGCTTACGGCGCGGCGGCGGCTTGGCAGTCTTCGGCTGTAGATCGTCAAAACTTCTTTGCTGATTACTCCGAGTTGTCCTACCCCTCTGCGGTCGCCCCGGAGGTAACGCAAGCTTTGAAGGACCTCGAAGCTTCGGAACTGGCTTTACAGAAAGCGATCGGGGACGACACCATGCTGGCATTGTGGAGAGATCCCTTCGCCCCGGCGATGTTAAAGCGATCCACCGATCACCTGGGCGACCTCAGACAAACCCGTCTGCTGGCGGAGGATGCCGCGACGCGCCTCGAGCAGGCGCTTTCCGAGGGAGGCGATCCGGATACTCTCCAGTGTCTGCTGGTTGGCAGCCGCCTGCTCGACTACGCGGGCGAACGATTCCAAACCGCGCCGGAACTCGAAAAAATGTGGCGCAACCTCGGGCCGCGACGGCCGAAAGACGACGAATGGTGGAACAACTTTGAATCGCAAGTAACGTATCAGGACCACTCGCGGATAATTGATTTGATGGACGCCATCACGGAGCTGCGGCCCCAGTACCGGGCAGCCTGGCTTGATGAGTACACGGCCTACCGTCTGGATTCGGCGCTGGTCCGGTGGGATGCCGAGGCCGAATATTGGAGAGCGCTTCAAGACCGGTTCCGGACGTTCTCCGACAGCTCTCACGAGGGGCAGTCACTGCCGCCGCTGGAGACGGTGGTGCGGGGCCACTAGTCAGGGTGCTAAGAGCGTTGTCATGCTGAGCCCTTCGCTGTCACCCTGAGCGAAGCGAAGGGTCTGCAGTTTGCCCGCTCAGGGTAAACTTCGCGAAGCATCTGCGGTGTCGTCCAGAAAACGAGCAAATGCAGATCCTTCGCTTCGCTCTGCAGAAAGTCGGCGCGTAAGCCTTTTCGAATCAACGGCGGCTCAGACTCCCGGTTGCGCCGACTTTCTGCTCAGCAAGGGCAGCCCCCGCGGCTGACAATGCTCAGGATGACATGCGCGCAGGGTTTTCAGCACCTTCCAGAGGTGCCGCGTCGTTCAGGAGAGGAGAAGATTATGCTTATTGTCGATTCACACCTCGATCTATCGTGGAACGCTTTGAACTGGAATCGCGATCTTACGCGCAGCGTGGCTGAGATTCGCGCCTCCGAGGCGGGGATGGTGGGGCAGGGCAGGGCGAGGAACACCGTATCGTTTCCTGAAATGCGCCGCGGCGAGATGGCGTTGTGCCTCGCCACCGTATTGGCGCGGTCCAGTGGCCTCGGCGACCCGTTGCTCGATTATCGGACGCGGGAGGTCGCCTGCGCCATGGCCAAAGGCCAGCTCGCCTACTACCGCGTCATGGAGTCGCGCGGCGTAATGCGAATGCTCAAAGATTGGCGCTCCGTCGAGGCCCACCTCGAGGAGTGGAACGCAAGCAACTCGGCTTCTACCCCCCTCGGGTTTATTCTCAGCATGGAGGGCGCCGACCCGATCCTTGAGCCCGGGTCTGTGGGTGAGTGGTGGGAGGACGGGTTGAGGGTGGTCGGCCCCGCCCATTTCGGAGTGAGCGCCTACGCGCACGGCACGGGCACGGTGGGAGGGTTGTTGCCGAAGGGACGGGACCTTCTGCGCGCCATGGACGAGGTGGGCATGATTCTCGATATCAGCCATCTGTCCGACGATAGCTTTTGGGAGGCAGTGGAGCTTTTCAAAGGCCCTCTGCTGGCCAGCCATAACAATTGCCGCGCCTTGGTTCCCCGCGACCGGCAGATCTCCGACGAGCAGATTCGTTACCTCATTGGCCGTGGCGCGGTGATCGGCGCTGTCTGCGACGAGTGGATGCTCTATCCCGGGTGGGTGTCGGGCGAGACCCCGAACACCGTGGTCACGCTGGAAGCCGTCGTCGACCATATCGACCACGTCTGCCAGCTAGCCGGAAACAGTTCCCACTCCGCCATCGGCAGCGACCTGGACGGCGGATTTGGGACGGAGCAATCTCCGTGCGATTTAGATACCATCGCCGACCTACAGAAGATCCCAGATCTGCTGCGCAAGAGAGGTTATAAAGAGCCCGACATCGAAGCCATCATGCACGGTAATTGGGTTCGGTTCTTCAAAAATGCCTGGGCGTGAAAGTCGGCAGTGCGACTGCCGCGATGAGAGGTGGCGCGCCTGGAGGGATTCGAACCCCCGACCTTCAGCTTCGAAGGCTGCCGCTCTATCCATCTGAGCTACAGGCGCGTGATTCGAGTTTACTCCAAGTTTCCGCTGGAGAGAAGTGGCAGGGCAACAATACAATTGACACGACCGTCCGACCGGTCGGACAATGGGCAGAATTGGGTCATTGAATCATTGGGCCATTGAATCATTGAAAGGCAGGCGCAGAAACCGGCTCTTCGAAGCAATGAAGAAATGATTAAATGACCCAATGACTCAATGACTCAATGATTCAATTCTGGAGGCACGATGTCCGAGCAAGTATACGTTTTTGACACGACGTTGCGGGACGGTGAGCAGTCTCCCGGATGCAGCATGGATTTTAAGGAAAAGCTGGAGATGGCTCGGCAATTGGAGCGCTTGCAGGTGGACATCCTGGAGGCCGGTTTCCCGGTTGCTTCGCAGGGCGACTTCGACGCTGTCAAAGCCATCGCTTCGGAGGTCCGGACACCCGTCATTGCCGCCCTGGCTCGGGCCAATCAATTGGACATCGAGCGCGCCTGGGAGGCGATCAAGGACGCCGCGCGGCCGCGCATCCACACCTTTCTCGCCACCTCGGACATTCATCTGAAATACAAGCTCCACAAGACTCGCGAAGAAATCTTGGAGATGATAAGTTGGGCGGTGGGGTATGCGAAATCTCGTTGCGCCGACGTGGAGTTTTCACCGGAAGACGCGGGCCGCACCGACCGCGAGTATCTGATCGAGTGCTGCCATGCGGCGGTGGAAGCGGGGGCGACCACTCTGAACCTTCCGGACACTGTGGGGTACTGCCTGGAGCCTGAGTATCAGGGCTTGTTTGCCGACGTCAAATCGCGTTTGCCGGGAGCGGAGAAGGTCATCCTGAGCACTCACTCTCACGACGACTTGGGCCTGGCGGTGGCCAATACGCTGGCCGGGATCCGGGGTGGGGCGCGGCAGGTGGAGTGCGCGATCAACGGCATCGGCGAGCGCGCCGGGAACGCCGCCTTAGAGGAAGTTGTGATGGCCATTTACGTTCGCAAAGATGCCCTGGACGTGCACACCAACATCTGCAAGGAAGAGCTTTACACCTCCAGCGCGCTTCTGACGCGCCTGACCGGCGTGGCCGTGCAACGGAACAAAGCGATTGTGGGGCGCAACGCTTTTTCTCACGAGGCGGGCATTCACCAGGATGGCGTGCTCAAGAACGCCATCACCTATGAGATCATCACGCCTCAAACCGTGGGCCTGCCTTCCAACCAGATTGTGCTGGGCAAGCACTCCGGCCGGCATGCGCTGGCCAAGCGTTATGAAGAACTAGGCTACCAGTTGACGAAGCCGGAACTCGAGCGCGCTTACCAGTTGTTCACTCAGCTCGCGGACCGCAAGAAAAACATCTACGACGAGGACCTGGTAGCGATCGTGCAGGAAGGCTTCAAGCATATACCCGAGATGTACACGCTGAAACTCTTACAGAGTGTGACCTCGACCGAGGGCCGCAGTACGGCGACCGTCGAACTCGAAAAGGACGGCAGGGTCATGCACGATTCGGCGACGGGGGAAGGGCCGTGCGATGCGGCTTTCCGCGCCGTAGACCGGATCATCGGGATTGCGGGCATCATTGCCGACTTCTCAGTCCATACGGTGGGCCCCGGGACTGACGGCGTGGCGGAGGTTTCGATTCGGGCGCGGTTGGAAGGACGCGAGTTCACGGGAAAGTCCACCAGCCACAGCGTGGTGGAAGCTGCCGCCCGCGCCTACCTGCAAGCGGCTAACAAGGCAGCCTACGAGCTGAAACGCCTGCAAGAGGAAGGGGCAGCCGTCGCATCCAGTTCCGTGCACGAGAACGAGGCCGTGGACCGTCTTCTCCCCGGAGGGTACTAAACTCTAAAGTGTAAAGTTTAAAGGCTAAAGGCTAACGGTAGAGGCTAAAACCAGTAGCCCATATAGAGAGCCTATACACATCTCTTTAGCCCTTATCCTTTACCCTTTATCCTTCACCCTTTACCCTTCCTCCGTTTGCAATCCTGCCTGTTAATCTTGTATACTATAAACCAGAAAAGCTATGCAGATTCTCCATAGGGTCGCGGTTCTGCCGGGTGATGGCATAGGGCCGGAGGTCACGGCCGAGGCCACGAAAGTATTGCAGGCCGTCGAGGCGCTCACCGGGCCGACCTTTAGGTTTCAAACCGGACTGATCGGGGGTTGCGCTCTGGACGCGACGGCCTCGCCTCTCCCGGCCGAAACCATCTCTCTCTGCAACAACTCCCAGGCGGTATTGCTCGGCGCCGTAGGCGGTTCAAAGTGGGATTCCGTGCGGCCGGAAGTGCGGCCCGAGCAGGGTCTGCTCGAGATCCGGAAGCGTCTGGGTCTTTACCTCAACCTGCGTCCCGTCCGGGTGTTGGACACACTCGTGGGAATCTCCGCGCTTAAACCCGACCGTGTTCGGGGCACGGACATGCTGATTGTCCGTGAATTGACAGGAGGAATCTACTTCGGCAATCCGCGGGGAATCTTCGCCAAGGATGGGGAGCGAGTGGGGATCAACACGGAGGTCTATCGCGAGCACGAAATTGAACGGGTGGCGCACCGGGCCTTCCAGCTTGCGATGACTCGCCAGCGCAAAGTCACCTCCGTAGACAAAGCAAACGTGCTGGAGTCCTCGCGACTCTGGCGCGACGTCGTTGCGCGCGTGGCCCAGTCTTATCCGGAGGTTGAGCTGGAGAACCTGTACGTAGATAACTGCGCGATGCGGCTCATCGACCGCCCAACCAGTTTCGACGTGCTCCTCACCACCAACATGTTCGGTGACATCTTGAGTGACGAAGCCGCCATGCTGACGGGCTCCATCGGCCTTCTGCCGTCCGCCAGCCTGGGCGAACATCATGCCCTTTACGAACCGATCCACGGTTCCGCGCCGGACATCGCCGGACGCAATCGCGCCAACCCCATCGCCGCCATCGCCTCTGCCGCCATGATGCTCCGACATTCATTTCGCATGGAGGCCGAGGCTCAGGCCATTGAAACGGCGATTGAAAAAGTCCTGAAACGCGGCCACCGAACACCCGACCTTCCTGGCAAGTCCCGCTCTATCACAACCTCCCGCATGGGCGACTTGATCGCCGAAACTACGCAGAAAGTCTTGAAATCCACTCGCAGCTAGATGAACACCTCGACGGGCACACGGAAGAACGCCGCCAATTTCTTGGCTTGGCTCTTGCTGATTGAACGGCTCCCGGCGATGATTTCAGAGACCCGGCTCTTTGAGCCAAGGACAGGCCATAGGTCGCTCTTTCTCAACCCTTTCTCTGCCAGGAGGTGCCGCAACATCTTGTCGGGCTTGAAGGCGGGAAGGGGAATATTCCGATCCTCATACTCCTCTGCCCGCGCCCGGAAGACTCTGAGATTCTCACTCGGTATAGATTTGAAGGACCCTCAGCAACGGTGTGCGAGAGTCTGGAGTGCGGCAGTTCGCTGCCGCTTTTGCTCAGGCCAGCTTGCTGGCCGTGTTTTTAAGCGGCCAACGCCGGCGAGCAAGCTCGCCGCAGGAAAGCGGCAGCAAGCTCCCGCACTCCAAAGCGCTTGCGCCGGGAGATTCTTCCACTGTATATATGTCGAATGTTCATCTGGCCGGTAAAATCGGTGAATCGAGGAGCGCGCGCACTACTGACAGTTTGCTGCCTTTCCATAACCATGCTTCCTAACATCACGCGAGCGTCATCGTCGGCGGAGGCGAGCGAGCTGCCACGGGGGGTCGATTTGATACTTTTGCACGGCAAAGTCTGGACCGGTGAGTCTGCTCCGGGCTCATCTGCAACGCGAATCGTCGAAGCTGTGGCTATTGCCAACGGCCGGATACTAGCCGTCGGCAGCGACGAAGAAATCGCCGCCTACAAGGGCCCGAACACGGCGGTGATTGATCTCAAGGGGCGCTTGGCGGTTCCAGGCTTGACCGACAGCCACGCTCATTTCATCCAAGGTGGCTTCCAACTTCTCTCGGTTGATCTGAAAGACGCGCGCAGCGAGGAGGAGTTCGTGCGGCGGGTCGGGGAGAAGGCGCGGACTCTGTCCCCCGGAAGGTGGATGCGAGGCGGTGATTGGGATGAGGAGGCCTGGCCTTCGGAGAAGTTGCCCACTCGCTGGCTGATTGATCCGGTTACGCCGCGCACACCTGTTTTCATCAGCCGGTACGACGGCCACGCCGTCTTGGCGAACTCGCTGGCGCTCGAACTCGCCGGCATCACCAAGCAGACGCCGGACCCGGCAGGGGGCGTAATAGTCCGCGATGCAAAGTCCGGCGAGCCCACGGGAGTTCTGAAGGACGAGGCGCAAGACTTGGTCGCAAAGGTGATTCCGCACCCCTCCGAGAGTGAGATGGAAGAGGCCTTGCGGGCTGCCCTCAAAGAGGCCGCGCGCGTCGGGCTGACGTCAATTCACGACATCACGGTCGGCCCGGAAGCGTGGAACGGAAACTTCACGGGTGAAATCGAATTGCTGCGGCGCGCCGAACTCGAGGGCTGGCTCACTTGCCGCATCTACGCGATTACTCCCATCGCCAACTGGAAGAATCTGGAACAGGCCGGGATTTCTCATGACATGGGTAGCGATTTCCTGGAGATGGGGGCGGTAAAGGCCTTCGCGGACGGCTCCCTGGGTTCCCGCACCGCCTGGATGTTCAAGCCTTACGATGACGATCCTTCGAACAGCGGCCTGCCCATGCCGATCATGGCTCCTCCGGCAAAGCTGGAAGAAATAGCTCGCCAGGCCGACCAGGCGGGAATTCAGATTTGCACTCATGCCATTGGTGATCGTGCCATATCAAGCCTTCTCGACATTTATGAGCGGATTGGCGGCGAGCACCCGGCTGCGCATCGGTTTCGGGTGGAACACGCCCAGCACGTCCGGCCGGAGGACTTTGCGCGCTTTGGGAAGCTCGGAATCGTAGCCTCCATGCAGCCTTATCACGCGGTTGATGATGGGCGCTGGGCCGAGAAGCGCATAGGGCACGAGCGCGCGCGGTCGAGTTACGCTTGGAAGTCCATGCTGGATGCCGGCGCGAGGTTGGCTTTCGGTTCGGATTGGCCGGTGGCGCCCCTGGACCCTCTGTCAGGCATTTACGCCGCGGTTACGCGCGCCACGCTCGACGGGAAGTACCCCGCCGGCTGGTTCCCGGAAGAGCGTTTGACGGTCGAGGAAGCCCTGCGTGCTTACACGCTTGGCGCCGCCTACGCTGCTTTTCAAGAGAAGGAAAAGGGCACAATCTCACCGGGAAAGCTGGCGGATGTGGTGGTTCTTTCTGATGACTTATTCCGAATACCCCCGGAAAGAATCAAAGATGTGCGCGTGGAAATCACCATTGTGGGGGGGAGAGTAGTCTACAAGTCACCTTTGTAGGGGCGTCACAGACGCCCTAGGTCAGTTCATTTTTGCATTGCGCTCCTGGGCCATAGCATGTAATATATCGGGCGGTCATGTGCCAGAGAGTAACGAGCTAAGCGGCCATTACCAAGGATGGAGCCGAAATGTCAATGTGGCGGGACAAGAAAACTCAGCCGACGGAGCCGCGCGACGTGCAGCCCACGGCGCCTCCTCCGCCGCCTCCGCCTTCTCCCCGACAGGAAACGTCTATGAATGAGATGACTTCAAAGTTGTCAAGCACTGCGTCCGGCACACCGCGCCAGACCGTCCTCGGTCCAAGCGTGGTGCTGAAGGGTGAAATAACTGCCGATGAGGATCTGCTGATCGAAGGCCAATTCGAGGGGACCATTTCTCTCGAACAACATTGCCTGACCGTTGGGGCGAATGGCCAAGTCAAGGCTGAAATCCGTGCGCGCCAAGCCGTGATCCTTGGCACCTTGACGGGCAAAGTTGCAGCGCGGGAAAAGGTCGAGATTCGCCGCAGCGGGCATCTGGTGGGCGATCTGGCGACCGGCGCAGTAGCCATCGAGGAAGGGGCCTATTTCAAAGGCAGCATTGAGATCCTTCGGGATGAGGCCAAGGAGAGCCCCAAAGTTGCCTCCGCGCCCCGCCCCTCGGGTGAGGCCAAGGAGAGCCCCAAAGGTGCCTCCGCACCCCGCCCCTCGGGAACGACCGTATAAGCCGGCTTCGGCTTTTGATGTTCCCAACGACAACATTCTTCGACTCTCAAGGCTCTCGCAAAACTACCCCGGCAGCACCCAGTCGTGCCCTCGAATGGTTGTGGCAAAACCTCCGGGACGTCAAACGTCCGCATGTCCTTGATTGTGGTCCCGCGCACCCCACCACGATCGATGTGCTGCTCAAGCGCGGGTCCAAGGTTTACGTTGCCGACCTGATTGCACTTGCCCGGGAATCCGACCCCAAATACATCCGGCGGCTTGGGAAGACCACGACCTTTCTGATCGACGCTTTTCTCGAGAACATTCCTTCCATTCCTCCCGATTCGTTATCCGTGATTGCCTGCTGGCATCTCTTGGATCTGCTTCCACGAGAGGCCATCCCGGGCTTATTAACCAGACTCTGGTCGTATCTCCGGACCGGTGGGGTGCTGTTTTGCCTGCTTCGCGAACCCAGTTTGCCAAATGGCGCGGGAACGCGCTGGTGGCTCGACAGTCTTATGACGCTCCGCTCGGACCCGGAAAGTAAGCTGCCGTTCCCCTACCCGGTTCTCACCAACCGTGAAATCGAACACTTGGTCCCTGGCGGTAATGTCAAGACCTTCCTCACCCGGTCCGCACGCCGCGAGATCGTGGCGATCAAGTGAGGCAGGTCCTGATTCCTGTCTCCCGTCCTGTCCGAAATTGGACAGTGGAATCCCAAAAGCGGACACTCCACCTACGAAAGCGGCCTCGCCAGAACTGATAACTCCTTCCTAAACAACGAGTTAGGCTTATTCTGCGATTGGTCCATTTCTTGCCCTTGCCTAAGGTGACGGCTAAGACCTAAGAGCTGAGTACTTTGAAGAGGCATAGCAATGGAGACGATTGTGCTGGATCCTGAGAAAACACGAACATCTTCCACGGCGCGAATCCTGATCGCGGATGATCAACCGGATGTGGTGGAGGCCCTTCGCCTCCTGCTGAAGGCGGAAGGTTACGAAGCCGAAGGCGTGGGCTCACCGGCTGCTGCCTTGCAGGCGCTTGAAGCCCGGGATTTCGACCTGTTGCTGCTGGATCTGAACTACACCCGCGATACGACTTCAGGCCTTGAGGGCTTGGACCTGCTTTCCCGCATCAAGGCGACGGATAGCATTGTGCCTATCGTGGTTATGACGGCGTGGGGCAGCGTCGAGTTGGCGGTCGAGGCCATGCACCGGGGCGTGGGCGACTTTGTCGTGAAGCCGTGGAATAACTCTCATCTGCTTGATATCCTGCGGACGCAAATCGAGTTGGGCGCCTCGCGCCGCCGGCAGTTGCAGGCTGAAGAACGAGAGCGGGAGGACGTCGAAGCCGTACAGCGCGGATTTCTGCCCAAAGAAATCCCGCAGATGGAGGGCTTTGAAATTTCTGGGGCCTGGTTACCGGCATGTAATGTGGGCGGAGATTACTTCGATGTCCATGCCTTCAGCAAGAACAAGCTTGGCATGTCCATTGCCGATGTCTCAGGCAAAGGGATGTCAGCTGCGCTCCTGATGTCCAACTTGCAGGCGGCGCTCAAGGCTACGGCCTCCGAGCAAGCTTCCCCTGAAGATCTTTGCGGCAAGGTCAATCGGATCATTTGCGAGAACATCTCTCGGGATCGATTCATAACTGCCTTCTATGGCTTGCTCGACAGCACGTGCAATCGTCTGGTCTTTACTAATGCGGGACACAACTCTCCCATTCTGGCGCGTCGAGACGGTTCGTGCATGCGCCTTGGCGAAGGCGGTGTCCCTCTGGGGCTTTTCCCCGATTGGAAATACGAAAGGGGCGAGGTGCAGCTCGCCGCCGGTGACCGACTCGTGCTTTTCACGGATGGGCTGACGGAAGTGAGCGGCGCGGACGGCGAAGAATTTGGCGAAGAGCGTCTGTTAAGGGTCCTGTTGGAGAATCGCCGCCTCAGCGCTGGAGCGTTGCAAGAAAGGGTTCTGGCCGAAGTGGCCAAATTCAGCGGAGGACGATTCGAAGATGATGCCACGCTGATGGTGGTGGCAGTAAAGTGACTCTAGACCTGAAACTCGTAACTGGAAACTCGGGAGGCGGGTTTCGAGTTCCCAGTTTGGTTTTGCAGGCAAGGCCTAAAGGTCTCGCTGCGATGCGAGAGAGAATCAAGGCAGCAGAGGGCAAGAGGACCAGGAAGACCCGCATGCATTTAAGGAGGGCCTCATGTCAAAGCGTACTTTTCAGTTGCTGCTGGTTGTGTGTCTGGCTGCGGCCACGTTATGCGCAGCGGACGACCCGTTCGTAGGCAAATGGAAGCTCAACCCGTCCAAAAGCCGATTCCCCGACGAAATGAAAGTTAAGGCAGCCGGGGCAAACAGGTACGCCTTTGACTTTGGCGCGGGCAATCCCGAGACTATCGTGGCCGATGGCACAGACCAGCCTGGCATCTTCGGGACCACCCTGTCGGTCGCCGTAGAGGGGCCCGACACTTGGAAAGTCGTCCGCAAGAAGAACGGCCGCACGCTCCTGACGGGGATTTGGAAACTTTCCGAAGACGGCAAGACGCTCAGCGACACCTACAGAGAGAACCAACCAGACGGGTCGACGCTCAGCCTGGATTACGTGTACAAGCGGACGACGCCAGGCTCAGGTTTCGCGGCCACGTGGGAAAGCGTGAGCGAGAAGATGAATTCGGTCTACGAACTTCAGATCCAGCGCTACGGGGGTGACGGCCTTACGTTCATTACCCCCGCTAAAAAACAGACTCGAAACCTGAGATTCGATGGGAAAGATTATCCGGATGTGGGCCCGGATGTGTCCCCAGGCTCTGTGGCCTCTGGACGCCGGGTGAACGAACGCACTCTGGAAGTCACCGACAAGATCGAAGGCAAGGTGACGGACATCCGGCAGATCGAACTTTCTCCGGATCTCAAGACCTTGACGATGACCGTGCACCCCGTGGGTCAAAGCAAGCCGAACACCCTTGTGTTCGATCGGGAGTAGAAGAGGGGGCTGTCGGCCGCGCAATGAATGAAGCTGTCAGCTATCAGCCATCAGCCGTCAGCAAAAGCACGCCACGGGACCACTTGCTGAAAGCTGATAGCTGATAGCTGACAGCTTATTACTGAAGGGAGGAGCCATGGCTAATGTCGAGCGAGTCCGCGAAGTTATGGAAAGGCCGTTGGAGCCGGAATACTTCAAGCAGAAGTCAGCGGCGGGATGGAAGCTGGTCGCCGTTGAGTGGGAACGGGAGGTCGAAGATCCCAAGGAAGGACCTCGCCACGCCAAGGAAGAAATACCCTATGGCCTGCGCGTGAGCGATGACTGCTTGCACCTTGTTGAGAATCCCGCCGAGACCCAGGTCCTCATTCACATGTTGGATGGCATCGTGCAGGATTTGCCTTTCTCCAAAATCGCCGAAGAGTTGAATCGCAGCGGCCTTAGGACCCGCGGCGGGACCAAGTGGGAGCCCGTTCTCGTCTACAACATGCTCCCGAGGCTTATTCAGGTTGGCCCGCGTATTTTTTCCAGCGAGGAATGGCAGGCACAGAAAAAGCACGTGGTTAATTACGGTGGCTAGCTGTGGGTGGCTGGTACTAAGCGATGGATTCAGTCGGAAATCGCCTCCATCAGGTACTGGCAAAAGGGTTGATGACCTTGAGCCCTTCAAAGCGCGTGAGATCGCGATCTCCGGTGATGATCTCCGACACCCCGTGTTCGAGGCAGAGAGCGGCGATGTGAGCGTCGTGAACCAAGTTGCCAGTGGCGCCGGACTGGCGGAGAACCTGTTCGAGCACCGAAGTGTGTCGTGCCGTTTCGGCAAGCAGAGAGAGCGAAGGCGAGGCCAGAATCTGTTTCAAATCTTCCAGCGCGACTTTCAGCGGAACCGGAGGGTGAAACACCCGGGGATGAGTGACCACCCTCAGGAACTCGTACAGGCATGGCCACGGAATCGCCCAAGGGAGCGCTCCCTCCGCCAACTGGCGAAGAATCTCGATCGCGGCGCCATGGTTCCGGCTCGACTCGACTTCCGCGTGAATAAGGATGTTCGTGTCAATCGCTTGCATCGGTCAACGCCCATCCATGAGGTTAAAGAGGGCGTCGCGGTCCAGGAGATCGACCCCAGGTTGTTCGGCGGCCTTCCATCCGCGAAGTCGCAGGCGGAAAGGTTTCACCCGTGGGGGGGTCAGCGACCGCCGAAGAAGGTCGTTCGTCACGGCCTGCAAGGTCCGTCCTTCTTCGGAGGCCTTTTTCTTGAGCTCGCGGAGAAGCTGATCGTCGATCGTCAAAGTGGTTCGCTTCATATGCAAAAGCATCTCATGTCAGCATCAAGATGTCAAACGCAGCTATTTGCATTGGAGGGAAAATAGGATGAGTACGTTGCTCCACGATTTGCGCTACGGCTTGCGCATGCTGGCGCGGAAGCCGGGGTTTACGGCGGTCGTTGTTTTGACCTTGGCGCTGGGTATCGGGGCCAACACGGCCATGTTTTCGGTTGTGGATAAGGTGCTCCTCGAGCCACTGCCTATTGCCCAGCCTCAGCAGCTCGTTTCGCTGCATGCGAGCAAGCCGAACTTCGAGCGCGGGTCGATCTCCTATCCGAATTTCCTCGATTGGCAGCGGGAGAACCACAGCTTCGTGGCCATGGCCGTATGCCGGCCTACCGTCATGACCCTAACCGGCAGGGGAGAAGCCGAGCGAGTTCGGGCTGAGTACATCACCTCTGATTTCTTTCCTCTGCTTGGCGTTAAGCCCCAACTTGGCCGCACCTTGATGGAAGGCGAAGATCGGATTGGCGCGGCTCCTGTCGTGCTGATTGGCGAGGGCTTTTGGCAGCGCAAGCTCGGGTCGTCTCGGGAAATCCTCGGTACGACGCTGAGCTTGGATGGCCGCGGCTTCACCATCGTCGGCGTGATACCCTCATCGTTCCACGTGGAAACAGTCGCGGCCGGCCTGCTGGATCGAGACGTGTACGTGCCCATCGGCCAGTGGAATAATAACGCGCTCTCGTATCGTGGAGCGGGCCTTGGAATCCACGGCGTCGCCCGGCTCAAACCCGGTGTAACGCTTGTGCAGGCCAGGGCGGACATGGCCCTGGTAACGCAAGACCTTGCCCGAGCCTATCCCGACACTGACCGGGGCCTTGGCGCGACGCTGGTTCCGTTGCAGGAACAGATCGTGGGCCGCGTCAGGCCGTTGTTGCTGGTGCTGCTGGGTGCGGTTGGATTCGTGCTTTTGATCTCCTGCGTCAACGTCGCGAATCTCCTGCTGGCACGCTCCACCGGACGAACGCAGGAATTCGCCATCCGCGCGGCGCTGGGAGGTGGCCAGGGGCGAATTGTGCGGCAACTTCTGGCGGAGACTTCACTGCTTGCCCTGGCCGGTGGCGGGCTTGGACTCTTGTTCGCTTCCTGGAGCACACGGGCTGCGCTCGACCTGCTCCCTGCTGCTCTGCCGCGTGCGCAGGAGATCAGCGTCGACTGGCAAGCCCTGCTTTTTACATTGGCCATCTCCCTGCTCGCCGGGATTCTCTTCGGATTGGCCCCGGCGCTGAAGCTCTCGAGGGCCGACTTGCACGCGCAACTTAAGGAGGGGGGCCGCGGCGCGAGCGGGACACGCCATCGCCTCCAGCGAGCCCTGGTGGTGGCCGAAATGGCGATGGCCTTCGTGCTGCTCATGGGCGCCGGCCTGCTGATTCGCACTCTGGCGCGCCTCTGGAGCGTCGATCCCGGCTTCGACGCGCACAACATTCTGACTTTCAGCTACGGCTTTCCTCCCTCGATGAACACAGCTAGCGCCGACGCGGTTCGCGCCGCTTGCCGCCAACTCGATCATCAACTCGAGTCCATTCCGGGCATTCAGGCGGTGTCGCTCACCTGGGCCGCATTTCCGCTCAGCGGCGAGGATGACGAGCAGTTCTGGTTCGAGGGCCAGCCGAAACCGCAGAGCGAGAGTGAAATGAACTGGGCGCTCAGTTACGTGGTTGAGCCAGGGTATTTAAAGGCGATGGGCATTCGGCTGGTGAGCGGCCGCTTCTTGTCGGAACTGGACAACGAGCACTCGCCACCGGTTATCGTTATCGACAACGTGTTAGCGCAGAAATTCTTTCCCGGCCAGAACCCGTTGGGAAAACGCCTCCACCTCAACGGGTTCGATCAACTTGCAGAGATTGTGGGTGTGGTCGGCCACGTGAAGCAGTGGGGACTGGATTCCGATGAGGCCAATCCGCTCCGTGCGCAGATCTATCATTCCTTCATGCAACTCGACGACGCACCGTTGAAGTTGTCCGTGCCGGGAATTGGCGTCGTGGTGCGATCCGGGAATGCCCCTGCCGGCTTGGGGGACGCAATTCGACGTGTGACCGGTGAAATGAGCAAGGACCGCGTCCTGTGGGACTTCGAGACCATCGAAGAGATTATTTCCGATTCCCTCGCCGCGAAGCGTTTCGCCATGATGCTCCTGGGAGCCTTCGCCACGGTGGCAGTCGTCCTCGCCAGCGTCGGCATCTACGGCGTGATTTCGTACTTCGTCGGCCAACGAACGCACGAAATCGGCGTGCGTATTGCTCTCGGGGCGCAAAGGCGCAACGTTCTGGGGCTGGTTGTGGGACAGGGTTTCGTGCTGACACTGGTAGGCATCGGTTGCGGTTTGGCGGGAGCGATGGGAGTGACCCGATTCCTCTCGACTTTGCTGTACGGCGTGCGTCCCACCGACCCGCTCACCTTTCTGGCCGTCTCCGTGCTGTTGGCGGGAGTCGCGCTGCTGGCCTGCTACATTCCCGCACTCCGCGCCGCTCGGGTTGATCCCATCGTGGCGCTGCGGCACGAGTAGGTGCGCCGGGATAAACCGGCGTGGAGGAGCGGATGAGAGAGCCGTACGGTGAAGGCCTAGCGAGCCACACCGACCCCGAGTCATGCGTGGTCAGTCGTAAGGCTGGGCGCGAAGCGTTG
>Ga0326727_10001525_pt1 | contig 85163 bp, 74 predicted proteins | sample MB2enrmetagenome_FD_207643 | JGI IMG/M metagenome (GOLD analysis project Ga0326727, IMG submission 207643) | Lab enriched peat soil microbial communities from McLean, Ithaca, NY, United States - MB29MY | ecosystem: Environmental > Terrestrial > Soil > Wetlands > Peat | place: USA: New York... | reverse complement strand
GATACCAAGATCTACGAGGCCAAAGCCAAGACCCAGCGCCTGTCTCGCCTCAAGAAGGAGGCCCAAGCAATGGGCTGCGAACTTGTTGAGCTTCAAGAAGTTGCATGAGTGTTATTTGGAAGACACGCACGAGACAGCACCAGGCTTAATAGAAATTCTATTAAGCCTGGTGCTGTCTCGTGCGTGTCTCGTACCTGGCTCGTACCTGGCTCTCCGCCGTGCCGGCAGGCTTGCCGTGCGGGGGGTGACCTGACTCGGCGTCCGTACTAATTCCCTTTGCAATCTGCGCGCCGTCGTGGGCAGGATCGCGCATGAAGTCAATCCGGGTCTGGAACCCGTGGGCTGGCTTTGGTTGCGTCGCGTCACTGATTACACTGTTTAATCGTCCAGCACACCAGCGGAACTGGTCGTGGGGGTGCCCCCGTTGATCACCAGCCAGCCTCAAAGCCAAACGGTTTTTGCTGGCACTAACGTCACCTTCTCCGTAACAGCAACGGGCACGCCACCCTTGAATTACCAGTGGTTGCTCAATGGACAGCCGATCGGCGGCGCTGTCGGTTCCAGCTACTCCATCGCGAGTGTGCAGTCAGGCCAGGCCGGCAAATACACTGTGGAGGTCAGCAACACCTACGGTTCGGTACTCAGCGCACCAGCGACACTGGTCGTCTATACGATCAATGCTTCCGGCGTCATTGGGACGCCGTTCAATTACCAGATTCCCCCAATCAGCGGCGCTACCTGGTATTCGATCTCGGGCCAGCCTTCCGGCCTGGTCTGCGACAACGGGTCTGGCCTCATCTCAGGCACCCCCACAGAGACCGGGCTGTTCTGGGTGAGTGTGGAAGCAAGAAACGTATTAGGGGCCCAGTGGAGTGTTTTCTACCTCTTCAGCATTGCTGACCCGGCCATTACGAGCGCGACCAGCGCTCAGGGGGTAGTTGGAGTGCCGTTCACTTACCTGATTACCTCGGACAACAGCCCCGGTGCGTCCTTGCCCACTTGGTACTTGGCGTCGGGCCTGCCGCCTGGCTTGCACCACGACGCCGGCTCTCCCCTAATCTATGGTACACCCACTGAGCCCGGGACGTTCTGGCTGTCTGTGGAAGCTCAAGACCTGTTCGGGACCGCCTCAGCCACCATCCGCCTGGCCATTACTCAGACCGCAGTTACCAGTGCGACCAACACCCTGCCGGTCACAAATGTGGTGAGCGAGCGTTTGACGTTGCAGACGGTTGGCAGCGGCGGTGTGTCGCCCAATTACCGCAACGCGGTGTTGGAGGTCGGGAAGAGCTACACGGTAGCCGCAACGGCGGGAAGCGGAAACATGTTCTCGAACTGGATCGGCAGCGCGCTGGGCAATGTGGTCCTGGTCAGCAGCAATCCCAAATTGACTTTTACCATGCGGTCCAACCTGGTCTTGCAGGCCAGGTTCATTCCCAATCCCTTCATCCCCGCGGCTGGCGCCTACCAGGGCTTGTTCTACAACACTGGCGGGGTCGAACAAGCGAGCTCGGGCTTCTTCAGCGGCTCGGTCAGCAGCAGCGGCGTCTTCAGCGCCAAATTCCAACAGGGGCTCAAGAGTTTTCCGTTGTCCGGCCAGTTCTCGCTAAGCGGCGCCTGGCACACCAACTCGATCAAGGGCTGGAGCAACACCGCCGTCTCGCTGCAACCGGGCCTGGCCGGCGAGGATGCGATTACCGGCAGCCTGAGCAACGCTTTCTGGACGGTCAGCCTGTGGGCCAACCGGGCGACCTATTCGAAGACCCACCTCGCGCCGCAAGCGGGCAAATACACGCTCGTCCTGCCCGGCAGCGCCGACGCCCAATCCGAACCGGGCGGGCACGGCTATGGCAGTGCCAGCGTGGACACCAGCGGTAACATAACCTTCAACGGCAGGCTCGGCGATGGCACCAAGGCCGCTCAGTCGGCCATTGTATCGAAGGAGGGGCAGTGGGCGCTGTACGTTCCACTTTACTCGGGCCAGGGTTCGCTGCTGGGTTGGCTGACATTCACTAATCAGGCGGACCGCGACCTGGGAGGGCTCCTGAACTGGATCAAACCCGCCCGCGCAGCTACCAACCTGTACCCAGCCGGATTTACCAATCAGACGGATGCCTTCGGTTCCCGCTACGTGTTCACCAACGGGGTGCGGGCGTTGAACCTGACCAACGGCGTTCTGATTCTGGAGAACGGGAACTTGCCGGCCAGCCTGACGAACGAGTTTACGCTGCGCACGAATAACGCAGCCGCTGGCACCTGCGGATTGACCCTCACGATCACCAACGCCACCGGCCTGTTCCAAGGCAGCCTGACCAACCCGGCCACCGGGAAGATCATCAAGGTCAGCGGCGCGGTGCTCCAGAAAGCAAACGCCGGTTACGGCACGTTCCTTGGCACGAACCAAAGCGGGAGCGTATTCCTGGGGCCGGAGTGAACGGCGGCATCCGTTCCAGCCTGATTGACGGCCCTCCTCTGGCACCAGCCCAAGCGGCTGTCAGAGGGCCCGCTGCAAGACTTCCGCCAGCTCCTCGCGCGTCAGGACAATGGGGTTCGCCTTCATGCTGCTGGCTTTGGAGGATTTCTCGACCAACTCCGCCACGTGGTCCTGCTTAATGCCATAGCTGCTGAGGCCCGGTATTCTCAGGTCCTTGATTAACTCTCTCACCCACTCAAAGCCGGCGTCTGCGGTCGCCTCCGGTCGGGCCGTGAGAATGCGGGCTACTTCCTCGTAGCGCGCCAGTGCGTCGTTTTGCGGAGCGCCGGCATGTTGCCGGCTTTGACCGTCCGGAAGCGATAAGCCGGCAACATGCCGACGCTCCGTGCTGCGTTCGCGCAGCGAGCGCAGGTTCATTTCCATCACATGCGGCAGCAGGGCGGCGCATATCGCTCCGTGCGGGGCGGTAAACATCCCTCCCACCGGTCCGGCGAAACCGTGCACCGCACCCAGCCCGGCGTTGGCCAACGCCAGCCCGCCAAACAGGCTGGCTACGGCCATGTCTTCACGCGCGGCGGTATCGCGGCCATCCTGGAAAGCCGCCCGCAGCGAACGCGATGCGCGGCGCATGCCTTCCAGGCAAAGAGAATCTGTTATAGGGTTCGGGCGCGCGCAGACATACGGCTCGATGAGCTGCGTCAGCGCGTCGAGGCCGGTGCTGGCCGTGACGGAAGGCGGCAGATCGTAGGTGAGTTCCGGGTCAACGAGCGCGATCCTCGGCAGGAGCGAAGGGCCGCGCAGGCTGACTTTCACTCGGTGTTGCGGCGAGGCGAGCACCGCGTTGCGCGTGGCCTCGGAACCTGTGCCTGCGGTCGTGGGAATCGCAACGAACGGAGCGGAGGCCGTGGTGAGGGCCTTCCCGAGGCCTATGACCTCCAGGTAATCGAGCAGCTCGCCTTTATTGGTGAGCATGGCGGCGATGGCTTTGCCCGCGTCCAGCGCGCTGCCGCCGCCGAAGCTGATCACCACGTCGCACTTCTCCCTCCTGGCAAAGGCAACTCCCTGGCGCACGGTTTCGACGTCCGGTTCGCCGGGAACGGAGAACGTGGCGCCGCGAACGCCTTGTTCGCGCAGCAGGGACAGCAAAGGTTCGGCGCGACGCGGCGTGCGGCCCGTCACGACGAGAGCCGCCTTCCCCAACTCCTTCGCCAGCGGCCCCAGTCCGCGCAGGCTGCCCGCGCCAAAGATGATCCGTGTGGCGGTTGCGAACTCGAATTTCAGCGGGGCAGGCATGTCGGAATGGAACCGGAGGGAAACAGAGGAAACCGAGAACTCGAATAGTGCCCGGAATAAGGGCGGAAACCCCGCGAGGGGTGGCCTGTGTATAGGCGAACCTCGCCCCACCGACCTTGCCAAACCCCATAGGGGTGACCTGTGAGTTGCAACGACCGACACAGGTCACCCCTATGGGGTTTGGCAGGATTAGCTGGGGCAGGCTCTGCTACACACAGGCCACCCCTCACGGGGTTTCCGCCCTTCTCAGAGCGCCCTTCGGGCCTGAAGCCAATGTGGACCGCCGACCATGCTTCCAGGCCAAGCCTTATGGATATCCAGCCATCAAGGCAGGCATTCTGTTCCTGCCTCTGTTTGCCCCGTTTTCTCCTGTTCGCCTGCATAAGGTGCTCGACCCCGCCGGAGCAGCTCACCAGTCGGCATCGTCAGGAAAGACGTTGCTGAACTTCACGCTGGAGCGCGGCTCGGCCATCATGGGCGCGACCGCATCCCGCCAGACCTGGTAATGCCGCGTTTCCTTGTGCGCGGCGGGGGCCTGCGCATCGCGATAGACTTCCACCAGCACGAATCGGGTGGGGTCGTCCGGCTGCTGCGCGACATCAAACCGCGCAATGCCCGGCTCTTTGACACTCTCCCGCCCGTTGGCCAGCGTGGCCTGCTTGAACGCCTCTACGCACTCGGGCTTTATGTGAACATGGACATGAACAATCAGCATACTCGTTGAGCCTTAAGCCTCTGAAGGGCTATAAGCTACTCGTGCCGAGATTGCGCGAATCATCCCCTCGCGACAACTCTTTTAACCCCCTGCCCTTCACCGGTGCGCATCTGGACACCCTCTCCCTAGCCTACTGCATGAACAGCGAAGACGCGAAGGCGGGAAGAGAAAAGGGAAGGCTTGATGGGGCAAACGAAAGGGGACCCAAGTTCGCTTCTTCGGCTTCGCGTCTTCCCCCCTTCGCTGTTAATCCTCTGCCCAGGGGCGAGGGACGCGGGCAGTGATGGCGACGAGATACGCCCCCCTTCAACGCTTCGACGCCTCAACGCTTCAGCGCTTCCGCATTGGCCGCACCCTTCGGCTTGTAAAGCCCGGCTTTGATGAACGGCTCCAGGTAGGCCCCGTAGCCCGCCTTCTCCATCTCCTCGACGGGAATGAAGCGCAGCGAGGCTGAGTTGATGCAGTAGCGCAAGCCCGTCGGCCCCGGCCCGTCATTGAACACATGCCCCAGATGCGAGTCCGCGGTTTTCGAGCGGACTTCCGTGCGCTCCATGCCCAAGGTATGATCCGCGTGCTCCACCACTTCCTTGCTCTCCAAGGGCTGCGTGAAGCTCGGCCAGCCGCAGCCGGAGTCGAACTTGTCCAGCGAACTGAACAGCGGGGCCCCCGACACGACGTCCACGTAGAGGCCGGGCTTCTTGTTGTCCCAGAACTCATTGCGGAATGCCGGTTCGGTGGCGGCATGTTGCGTCACAGCAAACTGCATCGGGGTCAGTTTCTGCTTAAGCTCCTGGGCGGATGGTTTGGAATACTTATCCATAGCGGCATTAGTAAATGGGGGCGAAAGGCCGGGCCGATTCGTCGTGGCCGTTTGGGATTGTGCCGGCGAGCAACCGGCCAGGAGCACCGCCGCGAGCGCGGGCAATGCCAGCCGGCAACACGTCCGTTTCACCCGGTTCATGGCAAAGCAGAGCACTTACGGCGTGCCGAGCAACTGCGTGCGGTACTCGGTCGGCGACTGGCCGAGGATTCTCTTGAACACGCGGTTGAAGTGGGTAAGGGATTGGAAGCCGACCTCGAACGCGATCTCGCTGACGCGCAGGTTGGGATTGAGGAGGAGGTTCTTGGACTTCTCGATGCGCACACGCGAGAGATAGTCGGTGAAATTGATCCCGGTCACCTTCTTGAACATCTTGCAGAAGTAGAACGTGCTGGTATTGACGGCCTTGGCGACGTGCCCGAGGCGCAGGTTCTCGGTTTGATGCTCCTGAATGTATTCCTTCGCGCGGGTGATGACGGGGGGCTCGGCGTTGTCCTGCTGCACCAGCACCTGGTTGCTGAGCATCGAAAGGTGCTGGGCAAAGATGGCCAGGAGTTTAATCACTGCCTCGTGCCTTTTACTTGGCACGACCTCAGTGGCGAAATAAGCCTCCTTCAGCTTGGCCTGGTCCACGTTGATCCCCCATTCTTTGACCAGCTTGAGCACCCGCCGGAACTGGGCTTCGGTGGGCCGCTTCCTAAATACCTGTCCGGTTTGCAAGAAGCCGATCAGCCGGTCCCCTAACCGCACCGGCACCGCCGTATCGCACAGGCCCGCCGGGCAGCCCACCGTGTGCGGTTCCTGGGCCGACAGTTCGGCGAGTTTCTCCTGAACCTGAAGGCAGGACCCGCAGGCCCGGCTGGTCTCCGACACGATGGCACAAAACGGGCTCTCATTGCGCTTGCCGTGATGGGGAAGCTGCCAGGATTCCACCGGGCGGAGCGCGACGGGCAACCCCGTGGCTTCGGTAAACGCCCGTTCGTAGTCATGGAAAACCTTGGAGTTGCAGAGGGCCTCAATCAGCCCGCGGTCCGTGCCGCTTGCTCCGTCGCCACGGGCTTTGGCGGTGGTGTCCGCTGAAGCAGTGCGATTCGCCTGCGGGCGCCTGCCACGCCGGGACGCGGCTCCGTTTGCAGCAGGGCGCGTCGGGCTGGGTTCCTGCCCGGAGACGGGGTTCTGCTGAGCAAATGTTGTCTGCATTGCACCAATTTATGGGAAACAAACTTTCGTGTCAATCGCACGGCATCCCGCGTGCCATAAGCCACGGTTCAGACTTGGGTTACCAGAACTCAAATTGGCCAGAGTGGGGCAGAAAAGGGTAAGGCCTCTGGTTAACTCTCCAACCTGGCAGCCCCGCCGCGCACCGCCAGGGCGGCCAGCGCCACGTTCGCCACGGAGATCATCGCGACTGCCGGCCAGAGGTGCTTCACGGCGGCGCCTGTGGCGAAGAGCAGATTCAGCAGCACCCAAACAGCAAGCGGATGATATTCCGGAGGGGGTTGCTTCATAGGCTTCTTATTGATGAGCGCGGGCGTGATGAAGGCTAGTATCAAAACGGACGTGACGCCCCAACCCATAAAGTTGGCCAGGGGTGCCGTGTACCATTCGAGCCTGAGCCGGGTCGGCGCCCACCTCCACAGGTGTTTGACCTGGGTGGCGAACGGCTCCAACGCCAAATCCAGGACCACTACGAGCAGGGCACTCAGCCCAAGCAGCCCGTAGCCGTAGTTGGGCGTGTTGCGCCAGGGCCGCAGCACGAGCCGCGCGACACCGCGCGAAACGAGCAGGGCAACGATCCAGATCATCGGCATCGCCCAGGGCAGAGGGTAGAAGAGCTGTTGGCCAATGGCATCGGTACAAACGAAGGGCCCGAATGGTATGCCGGTCAAGCCACCAAGCGTCTCGACAGCGCCGGAAATGAAGGCGATGACGAGCGAGACCAGCATCACATTCTGGCCGGGCAATTGGGTGGTGAGCGAGGACAGAAGCGTTGCGGTTGACAGGACGACCAGCATCCCCTCAGGCCAGCGTGCGTCTCCGAAGGGCGGGTGCGAGAGCCACAGCCGCACCCAAACCAAAGTCCACTGGATTAGGAACAGCGCGAACAGGACGCGGTGGACCTTGGGCGCCCAGCCAGCGAACGGGGCCGGGTGCAGCGGAATGTCCCTCAGTGGGATGGGGTTCACCCGCCAGCTTTCCGGGGATGGCCGAAGAACTTGAGGACCCCAGCCACGTAGCGCGCCCGCGCCTTCGCCGAAGACATGCTCTCGAACGGGAATCCGAAACAGACCACGTTCCCGCCCCCCGCGGAGCCGTCGTATTGGACCGCAGCCGAGCCGCCCGCGGCATCCAGGCAGACCAGCGCGACGCGGGCACCCGCCCCGTCCGGGAGAAACCGGCTTGTGGCATTGACAAAGTAGCTCTGGTCCGTGGCATCGCCGAGCCAGCCGGGCTGGTTGCGTTCAAAGATGGAACCCTTGGCCGGGACGAATGAGAGGAACCGGGCGGAGTCGCCTGGAGCCTCAGCCGGAACGGCGTGGAACAATGTGCGCAGGTCGGGGTCCGCCGCGCTTCCACACAACACATCAGCTACGTGCGATCCGCTGAAGAACAGGTTTCCGCCTCGAGCCAGAAAGCCAGCAGTGTTATCCAGCACCACTTCGTTTGCCTGGTGCCCGATCGGACGCAGACCAACCACCGTGGCGCCTGCGTTGAAGGCGTAGGGAATGAAGAAGTTCATCTGGTCCAGGTTCCCGTAATCCTCGTTCATTTCCCTGCCGACGCCCCGCTGCGTGGTCCACGTGCTCCCGCCCCACGTCCAGCCGTGGCCGGCGCACGCAAAGACTACCCGGCCTGACAGTGCCCCTGGACTCTGCCGCGCCGCTCCTGCGAAGGCCGTCTCGCCATCCGTCAACCCGCTCACCACAGGCGGGCGCGTGCCGTTGGGGAGGGTTTCATAGAATTCGCTCTCAGCCGCGCCGGCGCGCATCAATGCCAAACTCAGCAGTAACAGCGGGAGTCCAGTCGGCAATGAAGGTCGGGTTGTCAAACTGGCATTGAGCAAACCATGCTGCACCGGAGACGGCTAGGAAAAAGGTGGAATGCGCCATAAGGCACGTGGAATGTTGATCGGCGGTATCCGCGGCAACGCCCAAGGAGGTAACAGTGAAGGCGGGAAGGCGCGAAGGCCTTCTGTGGCGCCAAGAGTGCTGACTAACCTGCACGCTTCCCACCCTGGCCATCTTCGTTGGAATGCGCTCCCTTTTGCCGGGCTTTAACCAAGTGTCATTCCTGCCTGACCCCGCCGCCAGGCCGTGTGTGATGGTGCCCCTTTAGGCCGCCGCTCCGGAGGCGGATTCTGGCGATCAGCTTTGCTTCCTCGAATACACAAGATTCAGCGTATAGCGCAGCAGGCTCCGGCAAGACACAACCTGGCCGGAGGCGTCTTTGTAGCTCCCCTGGCAGTGCATTTCGCCCGAAACCTTCGTCCGCCGTTTTGTCACGGCCTCAGCCAATTTCGCCGTCAGATCAAAATCCCCGCCCCAGCACGCCGAGTTCGGACAGCCAAAGACCAACACCGACTTGGCGTGCTCCGGATTCGCGCTGTATTTCATCTCAGTCGTCTTGGTCATGCCCTCCCGATTCACAAACTCCAAGGCTACCTTCAATGTTTTCAACTGCGGATACTTCTCCGCCATACTCGGCGCGTTGTCCGCCCGCTGCTGTTGAGCCTGGCGGTGTTCGGCGCGGGGATTCCTCGGAGGATACCCCTTGGCCCTTGAAAACCCGGTGGGGATACAGAAAGGTGCTTTGCCGGAAGTTGTCTCGACCGCCAGTTGGTTGGCCGGGTGCGCTGTCGGTTCACCGGCGGCCTGCTGCGTTGCTGCTTTCATCTCGCGCACAGTAATACCAGTACCGACGCCTCTGCGCCAGCCTATTCGCCACGGGCGGCTTTCCCTCAACCCCCGCCTGGAACTTTGTTCGCCGAGGGATACATTGGAGACGGCCTCAACCGGCATACAGTGAAAATGCCCATTGGCCGATAAATGCGCCGTCACAGTCAGTTAGTAGTTCGAGGAATAGTCTTGATGCTGGGGCTATGCTTGCGCAGTTCGCTCTACCAATTACCATTGAGCCTCCCGGCTAGTTGGAGCCTGACGCCTTATGCGTACCTAACCAGCTCTGCGGGGGTCTCCGCCATCGCGCCCGCGAGCGCGAGTAATGCTTTCTTTCGCCTCCAGAAACAACTCGGGCCGTAGCGCAGATCCCTGTAAGAGAGAGCATGGCATTCCAATTCAAGAGAAAGGAATCCGTGCGCAAGGCAGTCAGACGCCTGGCGCAGCGCGGGATTGAGAAAGCGCTTCGCGATCTCGCGCACTGTGGCCGGATTGAAGCCGTGCATGAGGTTAGGAAAGAGATCAAGCAACTCCGTGCCCTCCTGCGCCTGGTGTGCGCGGCAATGGATGAATCCGATTACCGCCGGTACTCCAAAAGGCTCCGCGAAGCCGCCCGCCTTCTCGCCGCGGCACGCGATGCGTGGGTGAGGGTTAACGCTCTGGCGGGTTTGACCGGCCACTTCAAGCAGGAGCTTGCGCCGCGCCCATTTCGCCAAATCCGGGGCATCCTGGCCGCGGATTGCCGGAAGGAGCAGGCCGAGATGTCTCGCAGCGAGGCAGCCAGGGACGTAGGCCGCATATTGGAATCGCTGTCCGGAAAGGTGGCCTACCTGAGGCTTGAACGGTCCGGCTGGTCCGCCCTTGGGCCAGGAGTTCAGCGCAGCTATCGCGCTGGGCGCCAGGGTTATCAGTTGGCTCGGGAAGCCGGAAGCCCTGCCGTCTTTCACGAGTGGCGGAAGCGGGTGAAAGACCTGTATTACCAGGTGGGACTGCTGCGTGCGATTTGGCCGGAACAGATGGCCGCCGCCGAGGCGGAACTTAGACGGTTGGGCCAATGGCTAGGTGACGATCATGATCTGGTCCTGCTAGCCGGGCCGAGCGCCCTTGAACGACTGAAGAAGAAGGCTGCTGATGAAGCGGACGCGCTGAGAACCCTGGTTGACCACCGCCACAAACAATTGCGCGCTCGGGCCCTGGCGCTTGGGGCAAAGTTCTACGAGGAGAAACCCTCAGTCTTCTGCAAACGGCTGGGGCAGTATTGGAAGCGGTGGCGCTGCGGGCCAAAGCGGGTCGGCTCGGCGGTGTAGCGCGAGAGCGCTGGACTAAGGGCCGGTCTTTTGCCACGTGGCGTAGATCCTCTTCTGCTGAGGACCGGCTGCGTCTCCGTAGCCCTTCAACACCGACTCCAGGCCGTCGCACAGCCTGGTAGCGGTTTCGGGGTAGGCACGGTCTGCCGCTGCCTGACGGTTCTCCGGCAGGGGCTGCAGCTTGCCGTTTTCGATAAGCTCCACCCGCAGGCGCGCCGCCGCCACGCTTTCTGCCGCCAGCCGCGCATGGGCGGCTTCGTAGCTGGCCCCCAGACCGTCGGCCTGCAGCCGCCGCTCGAATTCGCGTAGGCGCGCAGCCCGGCTTTCAAGCGCCGCGAGGGCCGAGATCATGGCGGGCGAGCCGGCCCGCGATCCCTGGTTGCTGGCGACGGGCGGCGACGTCTGGGCGCGCGAGGACGTTGGCCAGCTCTGCTTCGCACCGCCTAGGATGATTTGCACCTTCGCCAACTCGGGTGTCTTGGCATAAGGCAGGAAAACCGACTCCTGATCGAATTGCTTCCACTTGCGCCCGTTGACCTTGACTGCGGTGATCGGCCCCACCCCGATCGTGGAGAGCAGGATGCGCTTGCTCCCGAATCGCACCGGATCGAGCTGCTCCAGTTCGGCGATGCCTGGCGGCACGTGGGGCACCAGTGTGAGGCGGTCCGCTCGGTAGAGGTATTCGAACAGGCCGCGCATGAACGCCGCCGCCGGGCCGAAGCTGTCGTAGCAGAGGTTGATTGGCTCGTTGGGCTGATAGACGTCGCTGCCACACTTGGTCAGCGGGTTATCCATGCGGAATCTGTCCGCGAACGTCAGCAGCCGAAGCATGGAGCGTCGAGCGTCCTCGAACTCCCCCAGCCGATAGTAGGCCAGCACCATCCGCGCCTCACAGGTGGACCAATGCCCGCCATTGACCCAGGTGCCGTAACCCCATAGCCCTTCCGGCTTCTCATACATATCATCGTAGGACGGGTAGTTGGGCAGAACGAAGTCATGTGGCCGCAGACCGGGCACCGAGGCGATCTTCTGGTAGATGCGTTCCGCCTGCGGGTAGTCGGCTACGCGGAAGGCAATCGCATCATGGTTGGGCGAGGCCTCGAAATACCCGTGCTGTGCCGCGCCGAAAACCCCGTGTCTCACGCCGTCAGGATCGAGCGAGCGGATTAAGTAGCCCTCGTCGGTGGTGAGCAACGGCAGCCCGCGCCGCGCCAACTCTCGCCGCTGGATATAGAGGGCGGCCTGCTCCTTGCGCCCCGCGAGCTTCTCCAACTCGATCAGCCGATCCAGTGCGGCGATGTAGGTGATGGACAGGCCTGCCAGGTAGGCCATGCCGTACGTGCCGTCGGGCCGCTTCCAGCCGGCATAGCTTGGGGCCAGCAGATTACCCGCTGGGCCGGCCAGGAACAGGTTGTTGGTCGGGTCACGCCGGGTCTCGATGAAGTTGGCGCTTCGCTCCAGCTTGGGCAGGTAACGCACGAGCGCGTTGGTATCCCGGCTGATCAACAGCAACTCGGATTGCAACAGAACGCCTGCGGCAGTGAACTCCACGCCCCAGTCATGAATCGCCGTGCGGCCGTCGCCTTGTTTATAGACAATCCACCCTGGTCGGGCCGCATCGCACAGGCAGCCGTCCGGCGCCACCCAGTCAAACGGCGGCTTTGCGCCCACGCGCTTGCCATCGCCCATCTGGTCGAACCATAAGTCCTGCGAGTCTTGCAGGAAGGTAACGAACGGCTCCTGGAGGAGTGGCAGGATGGCATAGGTCGTCCCGTAGGAATTCTGGATCCACCAGGCGTCCCAAGTTGGCCCCTCGACCAAGCCGTTCCACTTCGGCTCGTAAAGCATGGCCAGGTTTTGCAGCGCCGGGTCGGGCTCGAACATGCGCCGCGCTGTCTCGAGCAGGCGCAGATATTCCACGTCGCCCCGCCCGCGATAGTGTTTGCCCTCGAAGCGCCAGTCCTCGGAGCCGGAGCCCATGGCCATGCCGCCTGACAGCACTCCTACCGACAGGACAACCGAGTAAATGACGAGGGCCGGCGCTGCCCAGCCGGCGAGGACTTCAGTTCGATTGGCTTGCCGAGTCATGCCCCAGCCTCTTTAGGAACGCAGCGCCGGTCAAGGCGGCACTCAGGAACAACGAATTACGGCGGATGCGGGCGCGTCTGGTCAGTCCCACCGTGGCGAAGGAGCGCCGCCTTTAGGCTTCAGAAGCCTGGAAAAGGTGAATGGGCAGATTTGCAACCTCCTCGGCCCAAGGCACTTGCCCACCACCACCCTCCCGGCACCGCGCCGCGGTCTCTCCCTATACACGCCGTATCCTCTCCCTATGCACACCGTAGATAACAATGTTATCTAGCGCGAGGCTACGGCGTGTATAGGGAGAGACTCCGGAGAGGAGCGGCAGGAGCAGAGGCGGGCTGATTCGCACGGGAGCCCGCCCGCTCGGGGCCGCTGGTACTGACCAGATGCGCCCGGCGGTTGCGTTCCCTGTGAATCCGACTCGATCCGCAGAACTGCCTGGCTTAACCTTCCGATAACCGGCCAAGAGGGCAGTCCATCCGCCGGGGCAGAACAGTTCCGAACATGCTTCCTGAACACCTTAAAGTTGCCGCTGAGGACCTTGGAAAAGGCACGCCGGTCAAAGTCCGCGTCCTGGGGGATATGCTCTCGCTTGGGGCGGACCTGGCAGAAGCGCTCCGAGCACAGATTGCCGCCGCAAACCGGGAAGGCCGCGGTGCGACATTCATTGTGCCGGTGGGGCCGGTGGACCATTACCCAATCCTCGCCCGGATGATTAACGAGCAAAAGATTCCCTGCCGCGATGTTGTCTTCATTGGGATGGACGAATACCTGACGGATGAGGACGCGTGGCTTCCCGTGGACCACCCGCTTAGTTTCCGGGGCTACCTCCAGCGCACTTTCTACGATCTGCTGGACCCCGCGCTCGTCCCGCCTCCTGAGCAGCGGGTCTTCCCTGATCCGCGCGACGTCTCAGCCGTGCCACGCCTGATTGCCGCGCGCGGCGGCGTGGACGCCTGTTACGGAGGGATTGGCATTACGGGTCACATCGCTTTCAACGAACCGCCCGAGGAACCGATGACGATAGAAGCCTTCGCGGCGCTGTCCACGCGGGTGCTGACTCTCACACGCGAGACGCGCACGATCAATTCCGTCACCGTTGGCGGGGAGATTGGTATCATCCCACGACGCGCGATTACGGTCGGGATGAAGGAAATCCTGGGCGCCCGGCAGCTTCGGCTTTACTGCAATCGCCCCTGGCAGAGCGCCGTCGCCCGCCGCGTCCTCCACGGTCCCATCACGCCCACATGCCCTGCCTCACTCATGCGCACCCACCCGGACGCCGTTCTAACCGTGGCGGACTACGTCGCAGCGCCGCCCAACATCAAACTGCGTTGACCATTCCCCGAGCGACGCCCCAGCCGGCCGGCGCCCCTTCACGTTTCACGCATCACGAATCATGCTTCACTTCACCACTGTCTCACTTGTCGCGGATATAATCGTAGATGTTCAGGTAGTGCTGCCCCGGGTAGTTCCAGGAGAAATCGTAGCGCATGCCGTTTGCCATCACCTCACGGAAGTAATGGGGGTAGCTGTACCACATGCCAATGGCGCGGTGCAGCGCTGACTCGATGCCCGCGTTGCTGAAGTCATTGAACACATAGCCATTGCGCTCGTGATAGGGCCGTTCAGCGTGGTCGGCATCGAACACGGTATCTACCAAGCCGCCGGTGGCGCGCACGATGGGCACGGTCCCGTATCTTAGCGCGATCATCTGCGTCAGACCGCACGGTTCGAACAGGCTGGGCACGACAATCATCTCGGCGCCAGCATAAACCAAGTGAGACAGCTCCTCGTTGAAGCTCAGCTCGATATGGCAGTCGGGGTTATCGTTGTACTGCTGTTTGAGCTGTCGGAAATGATGCCCGATGCGTCCGTCCGGGCTGGTGCCCAGCAGCACGAACTGCGTCCCGTGTTGCAGGCAGTAGTGGATCGCATGAGTGATCAGCGGCACGCCCTTCTGGTGGTCCAGCCGGCCGATGTAGCAAACGATTGGCTTATACACTTCTTGCAGCCAGAACCGCTGCCGCAGCGCCCTTTTGTTCTCGTACTTGGCGTCGAGAGAGTTGATGCCGTATTGGCGCGGGATGTGGCGGTCTATCTCCGGGTTCCAGACGTCGTAATCCACGCCGTTAAGGATGCCGCCCACTTTGCCGCGATGAACGTTCAACGTATTGCCCAGGCCGAAGCTCTGGCCCGCGTTCAGGACTTCGAAGGCGTAATGGGGTGAGACCGTAGTGACGAAATTGGAATACACAATGCCCCCCTTCATCAGGTTAATGGCGCTGGGATGGGAGTTGTCCTGCAGCCGCAATTGATTAAAGAAATAGCTGTGCCGATTGAGGCCCGTGGCGCGCAGAACGTACTCGCCGGTGAGACCCTGGTGCTGAAAATTATGGATGGTGTAGCAGACCCGCGGGTGGGTCATGCCGGCATGTTTGTACATCTCGTAAAGCAGCACCGGCACCAGCCCCGTCTGCCAGTCGTGGCAGTGAATGATGTCCGGGTGCTTATTGGTCTTGAGCATGAACTCAAGGGCCGCCTTGCAGAAGAACGCAAACCGCTGGTCGTCGTCCCGCTGCCCGTAGAAGGCGCCGCGGTGGAAGAAGTTCTGGTCCGAGTGGGCCTCGATGAAGAAGCATTTGCGCCCGTGCACGAAGCCGAAATAGACGCTGCAATGGACCGCGCGTTCATACCACGGCACCCACAGGTCTTTGAACGCGAGCCGCAGGTCGAAGATCTGGTCATAGCGCAGGCAGTCGTATTTGGGCAGAATGATCTCGACTGAGTTGCCGCGAATCTCCAATTCCCGGCTCAGCCCGAACACGACGTCGCCCAACCCCCCCACCTTGGCCACGGGCGCACACTCGGACGCAATCATCACGACATACATGTCAGGTCTCCCTGCTGCAAGCAGAACCACAGATGGACACAGATGAACACAGATTCTGTGGGCCGTGCTCGGCTTGCGGCTTGCCCCACTCTGCTTCACTTTCGAGCGCGGGCGCACGCGGGTTCGGAGAGTGTGACTCTGGGGGTTTCTTATCTGTGTTCATCTGTGTCCATCTATGGTTGTTCTCGTCTCGTGGAGGTAAGCCTTGCGCAATTGGTTCATGGCCGTATCCAGCAGGTAATAGGCCTGTTCGAGGTCGTCGAAAGAGCGGTTCACCCAGCGGCTGCCCCAGTAGAAGTTGCAGCTCGTCTCGGCTACCAGCAGGTGGTCGAACGCGCGGACGATCAGGTGCCGCACTTCCTCCGGGTTGGCTAGCGCCGCGTGCCGCTGATCGTAGCTGCGCTTAACCTGCCAGTAGTATTCGCTGGCGCGCCGCACTTCCTCCCATCCCCTCTTCTGCAAGAGCGACCCAGTCCACTGCATGAAGTCGCCGCCCCAATGGTGCTCGGTGTTCCATGCCCCGGGATAGACCTCTACTTCTTCCTTGGGCGGATATTTCTCCAGGTATTGGCTGATGTGGATCGGCGTAAATCCCAGCGTGCCCGCCCGGAACCGGTCCAGGATGGGCCGGTAGAAGAATCCCCAGAACCCGCTTTCGACTTTCGTGGTGCGGAACCAGCCGCCGTTTTCGCCGTCCGTCCACGTGGTCACTAGCGCCGGGAAGTCACAATGCTTCGTCCGCTCGTACACCTCATGCTGGAACCAGCCCGGGTCCAGGCCCGAGAGTTGGGCATTGGACAGCTCGCGGTCGCGTGGAACGACGATGATCTCCGCGCCGTCATAGCGCGCCCGGTAAGGGCGATACCGCGTTTCCTCCCAACGCATCTCGCGCTTGGGCTTGATGTAGATGGAATCCACCAGCGCGTATTTGTAGCCGTGGCGCGCCAACATGGGGATCATCTCCATGGAAAAGCCCATCTCCGGCGGCCAGAAGCCCTGGAACTGCTCGCGGCCCAGCAAGTGCCGCCCGAGCCCCTGCCACCATTCGGTTTGCGCGTCCCAGTCAGCGGGCGGCGCCAGCGGATACACCGGGTGATACAGGCCGCTGCCTGCGAACTCGATGTTCGAGCGGCGATAGCGGCTCAGGAAATCCTCCACGTTCACCACGTCCGCAAAGGTCTGGCGCACGGCCTGGTCTTCCAGTTGCTTCAGCAGCGTGCCGGAAAAGCTCATGTGCAGCCGCGCTACGTCCTCGTAGCCTTCGAGCATGCGGATGGGCCGGTCGTAGCACCAGAGAATCTGCTTGGCCTCCCAGCGCTGATCCGAATTGTGCAATGCCAGGAGGTTCCCCAGCGGTTGGTGCATGTGCAGGCCTAGAGCATGATAAACCTCCGCCATAGGCCTTTATTAGTCTGCGGCAGCGGCGGGAGTCTCGCCTGCCGAAGCTGGGTGCTCTTCGCTCAGCCCGCTCCGGCCACTTTCGGAGGCAGCTTCCGCCGTAGCGGCAGGCATCTTGCCTGCCGTAGAGCCGGGCATCCTGCCCGGCGGAATGGCAGCCGTCTCGGCGGTCACGTCGGAATATTCGGGCACACTGCCGGGCGGCAAGATGCCGCCCTCTACGGCAGGCAAGATGCCTGCCGCTACAGCGCCGCTTGCGTCGCTCTCAACGACAGGCCGTTCCGGACGGAACACCACAATGCTCAGCGGCGGCAGCGTGAACTCGGCAGAGCATGGCATGTTGTGCCACGGCTTCTCCTCTGCCGTGACGGCGCCGCAATTCCCCATGTTGCTGCCGCCGTAAATGGCGGCGTCGCTGTTCAGCACCTCGAGCCACTTACCCGGACGCGGCAGCCCGATCCGATACCGGGCGCGCGGGACGGGCGTGAGATTCAGCAGCACGACAAGCTCGCTCAGGGGCTCCGGAGCCTGCCGCAGGAAGGAGATCACGCTATTCAGGCTGTCCAGGCAATCAATCCACCGGAAGCCCTTGGTGTCATAGTCCAGCTTCCACAGCCCGGGCTCAGCCAGGTAGAGCCGATTTAGGTCCTCGACGAATTGCTGCAAGCCGCGATGATACGGGCCCATTTCGAGCAGCGGCCAGTTCAGCTCGGTGTTGGCATCCCATTCCGCTCGCTGTCCGAATTCGCCGCCCATGAACAGGAGCTTCTTGCCGGGAAATAGCCATTGGTAGCCGAGCAGCGTCCGGAAGTTCGCGAACTTCCGCCAGTCGTCGCCCGGCATCCGGCCCAGCAGCGAGCCCTTGCCATGCACCACCTCGTCATGCGAGAGCGGCAGGACGAAGTTCTCGTGGTAGTGGTAGAGCATCGCGAAGGTCAGGTTGTTCTGGTGGTATTTGCGGTGCACCGGCTCGCGGCTGAAATAGACCAGCGTGTCGTGCATCCAGCCCATGTTCCACTTGAAGGAGAAGCCGAGGCCGCCCAGGTAAGGCGGGCGGGTCACTTGCGGCCAGGCCGTGGACTCCTCGGCGAAGGTCATCACGCCGGGGAACTCCGTGTGCACGAGGTGATTAAAGCGGCGGATGAACTCGATGGCCTCCAGGTTCTCGCGGCCCCCGAACTGATTAGGAATCCACTGTCCCGGCTGCCGGGAATAATCCAGGTAGAGCATCGAAGCCACGGCATCCACGCGGAGGCCGTCAATGTGAAAGCGCTCGCACCAGAACAGCGCGTTGGCCAGCAGGAAATTCACCACCTCGTGCCGCCCGTAGTTGAAGATCAGTGTTCCCCAGTCCTGGTGGGCGCCCTTGCGCGGGTCCTCATGCTCGTAAAGCGCCGTGCCGTCGAACCTGGCCAGCGCCCAGTCGTCCCTCGGGAAATGCGCGGGCACCCAGTCAATGATGACGCCGAACCCCGCCTCGTGGAGTGCGTTGACGAGGCATTGGAAATCCTCTGGCGTGCCGTAGCGGCTCGTCGGCGCGTAGAAGCCCGTCACCTGGTAGCCCCACGACGGGTAATACGCATGTTCCGCCACGGGCATGAACTCGACGTGGGTGAAGCCCATTCGTTTCAGGTAGGCGATCAGGGGCTCCGCCAGCTCCCGGTAGCTGAGCCACTCGCTCTTGGACTTCTTCCGCCAGGAGCCGAGGTGCAACTCGTAGATGCTCAGTGGGGCGGTCAAAGGATCGCGGTGCCCCCGCTGTTCCATCCAGTTCGCGTCCGCCCAGGCAAACTTGCGGTTGTTGCAGACGATGGCCGCGTTGTTGGGAGGAGTCTCGAAGAAGAACCCGCAGGGGTCCGTCTTCAAGCCGATCTTCCCTTGCAGGTTCCGCACTTCAAACTTGTAGTAAGTCCCTTCGCCCACGCCCGGGATGAAGATCTCCCATACCCCCGACATGCCCAGCGGGCGCATCTGGTGATAGCGGCCATCCCACTGGTTGAAATCGCCCACTACGCTGACTCGCTGAGCGTTGGGCGCCCAGACCGCAAAGCCTGTACCGGCGACACCGTCAATCGTGCGTAGTTGGGCGCCCAGCTTATCGTAAAGCCGGCGCTCGTCGCCCTTGCCGAAGAGGAATAAGTCCGCCTCGCCCATCGTCGGAAGGAACGAATATGGGTCCCGGGTCCGGCGCACGCGGCCATGCTGGTCAGTGATTACAAGGTCGTATGCATACACGCGGTCCGCATCGGTGGTAGTGCCTTCGAAAAGGCCGGCCTTGTGCAATCGAGTCAGCTTGAACGCCGGCTTGTCCTTCTCGCGCACGGGCTGGATTTCCACCTTTGCCGCGTCCGGCACGAAGGCGCGCACGACCAGCCCGGAGCCGTTTCCCAGCACGTGCATGCCGAGCAATTGGTGCGGCTCCCGCTGTCTAACCTCAATTAATGTGCGCAGCTCTTCCTGGGTCAGGACCATGACGGGCACAATCTAGCAGAGGCCGAGGGAAATGCATGGAGAATCTGGGGCGCTCACTCCGGCTCCGCACTACCCTCCAGCACCAACCCCCTGGTCGTGGGGAACCGCTCGTACCAGAGCGTGAGAACGTCGCGCAGGTGTTTGGCGTATCGGAAATGAGCCCCAAGACCGGTCCTCAGTTCCGCCTCGTAGATGAATTTGTCGGCGGTGGTTGTGTGCTCGAATGGGTACTCCGTCCCCAGCAGGGACCAGTAGATATAAGACGGCTCGGCTTTCTGCAGCAGCGACAAGGCTCTGGCTGACGCGCTTTGGCCGAGCCTGGCCTGTTCCAGCAGACGTCCTTTCAGCGCTGTGGCGTGGGCTGGAAGCTGGTCCACAGCGAAGTAGAAGCCGCTGGGTATCTGCGGGCAATACCGGCTGCCGGTTCTGTGCCGGTTCAAGTCCCTGATTTCGGCAAAGCCGATGGCCGACCAGCCGAAGCGCACCGCCGTCCGTTGGAGGGCGCTCCCGAACGGAGCGTAGCGATTCGTGTGGTTGCGGAAGTCTTTGCCAAAGTCCGCGCCGGACGTGCCCTCAGGCAGCATAACTGAAAGGGAAGGCTTGGCGGATTCGGTGCAAGGGGAAGCTTCCCCGGCGGGAGCCTTTGCGCGGGTAACCTGAACGAGCTTGTCGAACTCATCCGCCAGGGCCTGTTGGTGGGATTCCGTGCGTGCCGCATATTTGAGCATTCGCGGGGTGGTAAGCTCAAGTTCCGCACGGATCCGCTCTCCCAGCATCCGCGGCTCGGGCAATGGGTGAGACAGCAGGAACTGACAGAGATTCACCCAGGCCTTTGCAGACATGACCAGCATCACGTTGGTTCCGGCGCTGACAGGGAGAAAATATCTCGCCCGGTCAAAGGCGTAGTTCCGTCTCATGCGCGCCACCTTCTTCTGCGCGGGAGCGGAGGGGTCGTTGAGCAACGACGCGGGGATGCCCAAAAGCCCGGCGTCTTCCCGAGCGGCGGCTTCCCAGATTTCCAGGGAGGACTGGTACGCCTGGAAGCAACACCGCATGGATTCACGCCACTCCGGTATGTCCGATGCCGGAATCCCGAGCACCTCGGGCGGAATGAGCCCCTCGACGGCGATCTTTATGTAGCGCGTGGACGACTCCTGGCCCCCGGCCGTCGGGCAAAGCGTCCAGAGGTAGTAGGCCAGCCAAATGGAAACGCCGTCCATGAACATGGCGACGGGAACCATATCAGCGATGGATTGGTGGCCGTAATCCACCATGCGGAAGATCGCATCTACGGAGGCTTCGAGCTTATTGGGGTCAATCCTGGCCAGGATCGCTTCCAGGCCCTCGTTGTTCCTGGAGTATCGGGCTCCGCTGGCCGCGAGCAACTCCGGTGTCAGGGCAGGCCGCCCGGCTTTGCTTGATGCTTCGCTGGGGCAGATCGCGACTTGCGTGACTTTCATGGCCAGCATTATCGCGAGGACCGTTCAGGATGCAATCACGGCTGAGTGACTTTGGTAAGCTTCCATTCCTTGGCCAGCTCATCCAGGAGGACGGCGATCATGCTTTGCAGATTCCGTTGCTGGCGGTGAATGAACCACGCGAAGAGCGGCAGCGTCAGCAGCGCCAGCCACAACCAGGGCAGGCGCGGGCCGAAGAAGCCGCAGACGAGGAACTCGAGCGCGCAGAGGGACCAGAACGCCACTTTGGTTCGGAGCGCCCAGGACGCGCCCAGCCGGCAGCGGATCATTTGTTTGCCGTCCGCATGCGCTTCGGCGACGGTCGCAAGCTGCAAGCGGCTCCAGCGGGCGTCGTAAACCTCCACGTCGTATTCGCTCCAGCCGATGTCCACCTTGTTAGGCCAGCCCTGCTGGTCGAGCCGCTTCACAATGCTCGCCGCCCAGGCCAGCCGGTCCAGGGGCGCTTCGGCCCAGTACTGGACTTGCCGCAGCGATTGGCTGCTGTCACGCAAGGCGACGGAATCCAGCGTCTGCTCGGGCGCCAGGGCCGTGTGCCGGACCAGCAGGCGTCCGCGATAGCGCGCCCAGCCGCGCACCAGGGGCTGCAGGAAGAACAACATCGCCACGAGCGGGCGGGACCACCACCGCGTTTTCTTCCTGGGCAAGGCGGCCTGAACGCCCGCGGCCACACACACACCGGCTGAGATCAGCAGGCTGGTGACGGCCACCGGCAGCACGTGATGGAAAGTCACCGACAGCACCCACAAAGGCAGGCTGACCAGCACATGGTATTCGGGCCGCGTGCAGAACATCAGGGTCAGGGCGGGCTCACTCGCATAGAGCGATTGAAAGCCGGCACTGCCGAAGCGGCCACGATAGATGATGGGCGGGCGGAAGATGACGCCGAACTTGGAAGCCGTGTAGATGCGACCGTGCCAAAGATTACCGCCGATGGAGTTGAAGCATTCGGGGTGCTTGCGGACCAACAGCGACTCCGCTTCGCCATAGCCGTGCTGCTGCTTCAAGTAGGCGCGCACGGTCGAACGCCGGTAGTGCCAGACGAAAGCCGCCGGGCTGAAGCCGATCTTGCAGCCCGCCTGCTGCAACCGCCAGCAGATGTCCACGTCGTCTCCCGCCTGGTGGAAGATCGGATCGAAGCCACCGACCTGCGCCAGCACCCATTTGTAGAAGGCCATGTTGCAGCCCGGGATGTGCTCAGCCTGGCGGTCGCTCAGCATCACATGGGCCGGCCCTCCCGGCGAAACCATGACCGCGGCGGCCACGACGGAGTCTTCGGGCGGCAGGAGGTTCGGCCCGCCGATGGCCGCGAACTCGCTGTCCAGCAGGTCGCCGACGAGGTAATAGAGCCAGTCCTCGTCGGCGCGGCAGTCGGAGTCCGTAAAGGCGGTGATTTCGCCGGCGGCGGCGGCGATGCCGGTGTTGCGGGCGATGGAGAGACCTAGGTTCTTCTCGTGGCGGAAGTAGCGGATGCCGGAGTGCTGCAGCGCGATTTGAGGTGTGGCGTCAGTCGAGCCGTCGTCCACCAGGATCACCTCGTAGTCCGGGTAGTTCAGGCGCTGCAAGGAGTCGAGACAGGCCGCCAGCGTCCGCTCGCCATTGTAGCTGGCCACCACGACGGACACCCTGGGATAGCGGGGCAGCCGGAAGTAGGGTGCGCTCCCAAAGCCCCGCTGGACCGCTCGAAAGGCGGGCTTCGGCTTGCGGTCGCGCGTGGTCAGGCCCATTTGCCAGTCCTCGATCGCCCGTCCGCCCCGCCACCAATCGTCCGTGAAGCTGAATACCACCGCGCCGGCCAGCCCCGCCCGAAAGGCGCATTCGATCTGCCACTCCAGGGTTTCCGCCTGGCCGGCCTCCCCCTCGCGCAGGGAGTCCATGCCGAATTCCCCGAGCAGCAGCGGCTTGGACTCGGCCAGCATCTGCAAGCGCGCGAGGTAATTCTTCAACGGCTGGGGCTGGTGCAGATAGACGTTGAAGCAGACGAAGTCCACGCTTTGCGGGCGCAGGAACTCAGTTGGCGGGTAGTTGGTGAACGTGCACAGGCACTCCGGGTCAACCCGCTTCGCTTCGTGGACCAGGTCATCAATGAAGTCGGCGACAACCCGCGCGCCGCTCCAGCGCGCGATGTCGGGCGGGATTTCATTGGCCACGCTGAACGCGAACAGGGCGGGGTGGCGGGCGCAGGCATACACGGCCCGGCGCACAGCCTCATGGGCATTGGCCCGCTCCTCCCGCGAGTCCAGGAAGCAGAGATGCTTGTTCCACGGGATGTCCACGAGCACCTTGAGCTTGTGCTCGCCGGCCAGGTCGAGGAACCACTTGGCCGGGACGTGATAGACGCGGACCAGGTTGGCCCCGGCCTCGCGGATTTGCGCCAAGTCCGCCGCGGTCTGAGCCGCCGAGACAAAAGGCTCCCCCGCGGCATTCGGCGCAAACGGCCCATACGCCAAGCCTTTGACGTAGAACTTCGCTTCGCCGAGCCGGAAGAACTTGCCGTCCACGCTTGCCCGTGGCCGGGAGGAAGCCGCGACTGCCATGGCGCCTTAGACGTTAACCCGTGAGATTTTAATCATCGCTGAGCCAAGACATTCTATGTCGCACGGCGCCCGTGTCGAGCACGGCGGGGGAGGGATTGGCGGCGACGGGCGCTTCTTGATGCAACCACCGCTCATAGCCTTAGGGACGTAGCCGGAGCGCGACTGTCCTCAGCCGCTGCAGGCGACGGCGCGAGGGCGCTTTTGTCACATACTGACCGCCGCAGGCCTGTCGTGCCCGGGCGGCATTGATAGCTTAGGCCTTTCCTGAGCGGTGCTTCCGGTTATACCTTACCGGCCATGCTGAGACTGGAAGACCTCGCCGAATTGCTCGAAAAGAATCGCGCCGCGGCACAGGCGCGCGTGAAGGAGTTCTCCATTGGCGGGAAACAGTTCGCCTTCAACTCACAGCCCGCGATCATGGGTGTCATCAATCTCTCGCCGGACTCCTGGTATCGCGAGAGCGTTTGCCTCACCTCCGAGAGTGCGGTTCGCCGCGGTAGGGTCCTAAGCGCGCAAGGGGCGGAGATCATTGATGTCGGAGCCGAATCTACCCTGGCCCACGCAGTGCGCGTGGACGAGGCGGGGCAAAACAGCAAGCTGCTGCCCGTCGTGAGGCAGTTGCGGGAATCGGGCATCCTGGTTTCTGTGGAGACGTATCAGCCCGCCGTCACCCGCGCCTGCCTCGAAGCCGGGGCCAGTATCCTGAATCTCACGGGCGCCGATGCCAACGACGAGCTGTTCCGTATGGTGGCGGCTCACGACGCGGCGGTGATCATCTGCTACGTGCAGGGCAGGAACGTGCGCGAGGTGGGCGACTTCAACTTCTCAGCCGACCCCGTGGCGATGATGCACGATTACTTCGCGCGCCAGATCGAAGCGGCCATGCGCAACGGCGTCGAGAAGATCATCATTGATCCCGGATTGGGCTTCTATTACCGCAACCTCCAGGACAGTGCCGTGCGCGTTCGCCACCAGATGAACGTTTTTCTCAACACGTTCCGGCTGCGCGCGCTCGGATTCCCCATCTGCCACGCCCTGCCGCACGCGTTCGAGTATTTCGGCGAAGAGGTGCGGTGTGCCGAGCCGTTCTTCGCCGTGCTCGCCGCGCTGGGCAAGACCGACCTGTTCCGCACCCACGAAGTGCCCCGCATCAAAGCGGTGCTCGATACGCTGGGGGTGTATGGAAGAGCTTCAAGCATGGGGACATCCGAGCTATAACGTAGCGGCGGGCGTCCTGCCTGCCGCTACAAGATAGCAGTGGACAGACGCACCGGCGCTGGACACCCCCGCCGGCTTTTGGAAAACTGCCGCCAGTGAAACAATCAATCGTAACCTTGGACATGGAGGGAGTGCTGACTCCGGAGATTTGGATCGCGGTGGCTGAGAAGACGGGCATCAAAGAGCTGCGCCGCACCACGCGCGATGAGCCGGATTACGATAAGCTCATGCGGGGCCGGCTCAAGATCCTCGACCAGCACGGCCTGAAGCTCCCCGACATCCAGCAGGTCATCGGAACGCTCCGCCCGCTGGAGGGCGCCAAGGAGTTTCTCGACGAACTCCGCTCGCTGGTCCAGGTGATCATCCTGTCCGACACGTTTGAGCAGTTCGCGAGTCCGCTGCTGCGGCAGCTTGGCTGGCCCACGCTGCTCTGCCATCGGCTGGTGGTCGAGAATGACCGCATCGTTGACTACAAACTGCGCGTGCCGGAGCAGAAGCGGAAGGCCGTGGCCGCCTTCAAGCTCCTGAACTACCACGTCATCTCAGGCGGCGATTCCTTCAACGACACGGCCATGCTGTGCGAAGCGCACGTCGGCTTCCTCTTCCGAGCGCCGGAGAACGTGAAGCAGCAATTCCCGCAGTTCAAGGCGGTCGAAGCCTACGCCGACTTCATGAAGCTCATCAAAGGCGCGCTGAACGGCATTTGAACCAGGTTTGGAGAGCCTACGTCTGCTCCTTCTTCGCCACCTTCACCTCAAGGTATAGGTCGCGCAACTGGCGCGCCGACACGGCGGCAGGCGATTCCGTCATAAGGCAAACGCCCTTGGCGGTCTTCGGGAAGGCGATGACGTCCCGGATGCTGGGCGTGCCGCAGAGAATCGCGTTGAGGCGGTCGAACCCGAGCGCGATGCCGCCGTGCGGCGGGGCACCATAGCGGAAAGCTTCCAGCATATAGCCGAAGCGCAGCTTGGTCTCCTCGGGCGGGATTTGCAGCACGTCCTCAAACACCATCTTCTGCACGTCCGGCCGATGGATACGGATTGAGCCGCCGCCCAGCTCCACGCCGTTGACCACGATATCGTAGTGCTGGCCGCGCACCTTCTTGGGGTCCGTCTTAAGCATCGGGATGTCCTCGACGACCGGCGCTGTGAACGGATGATGGCTGGAATACCAGCGGTTCTGTTCCTTATCGAAGCTGAGCAGTGGGAAGTCCACCACCCAGAGGAAGTCGAAGCGGTCCGCAGGAATGGTCAGCTTCCCCTGCGCCTTCAGCAAATCGGCGCAGTAAAGGCGAATCTTGCCCAGGATCTCGCATGCCGTCAGCCATTGGTCGGCGGCAAACAGGATCAGGTCGCCTTCCTCGATGGCCAGCTTGCTGGTGAGCGCCACCTTCTCCGCCTCGCTAAAGAAGCGCACGATGGGCGATTTCCACTCGCCGCCTTCCACCTTGATGAACGCCAGGCCCTTCGCGCCGAAGCTCTTGGCGTATTCGGTCATGGTGTCCATCTGGCCCTGCGTCACGCCCGCCAGGCCCTTGGCGTTGATGGCCTTCACGACGCCCTGGTTGGCGACCGCGCCCGCGAAGATCTTGAACTTGCTGCCGCGGAAGTCCTCGGTGAAATCCACCAACTCCATGCCGAACCGCGTGTCGGGCTTGTCAATGCCGTAGCGGTCCATCGCGTCCTTGAACATGACGCGCTTGAACGGCGTGGGAATCTCGATGTTCAGCGCCGTCTTCCAGATGCGCTTCAGCAAGCCCTCCACCACGGCGTAGATGTCCTCGCGCTCGATGAAGGACATCTCGATGTCAATCTGGCTGAACTCAAGCTGCCGGTCCGCGCGCTGGTCCTCGTCGCGGAAGCAGCGCGCAATCTGGTAATACCGCTCGACGCCGCCGACCATGAGGATCTGCTTGAACTGCTGCGGCGACTGTGGCAGCGCGTAGAACGTCCCCGGCTCGCGGCGGTTCGGCACGAGGAACTCGCGGGCGCCCTCGGGCGTGCTCTTGAACAGGATGGGCGTCTCGACTTCGAGGAAGCCCTGCTCGTCCATGTACATGCGCGTGGCGGTGGCGACCTTGCTGCGCAGGCGGAGGTTGCGGGCCATCTCGGGGCGGCGCAAATCCAGGTAGCGATACTTCAGCCGCAGCTCCTCGTTCACCTTGCTCGCGACCTCGGGATCGTCCACCGGGAAGGGCAGCACGTCGGCCACGTTCAGCACTTCGAGCGCCTTGGCCATGACTTCGACTTCGCCGGTGGGGATCTTCGGGTTATTGGTGCCGGTGGGCCGGGCGCGCACGTTGCCGGTGATGCGGACCACGCATTCGCTCCGAAGCGCGGCGGCCTGCTCGAAAAGGTCTTTCGGCAGGTCGGACGGGTCGAAGACGGTCTGGGTGCGCCCTTCACGGTCGCGCACATCTATAAAGATAAGCCCGCCGAGGTCGCGCCGGGAATGGACCCAGCCATCGAGGGTGACGCTCTGGCCGATATGGGCCGCGCGCAGTTCGTTGCAATGATGCGTTCGTTTCATGTTAAAGCGGAACTCGGGAGCCAGGAGACGCCATTCAACATCCGGCAACCCGCGCTCGAAAGTGAACGCGAATGTTGCCGACGGCTGGAAGGATTTGAAAGACAATTCTACCCGTGGCTCTGCCTTGGGGCCCCAGGCCCAGTGACAAAGTCAGGGCTATATCACGCGGCCACTGATGTGGACTGCGGCGGCAAGCGAAGCGCGACGCCGCTTTGGCTGGAAACGGCCCGATGGCAGCCTACTTTCCAACCGCGCCGAAAACCTTCTGTAGCAGCCCGCTCGATTGCGCCATCGGATTCTCACGGATGGCCTTCTCCTCGGCCGCTATCATCTTGAACAACCCGTCCAGGGCCTTATCGGTTACGTAGTCATCAATGTCCAGCGAGTCGGGCTTTAGAAGTCCGCCGCCAAACGAACCCAGGTAGCTGCCCCCGCTCGCAGTCGCAACCAGGCGCTTGTAGCTGCTGGTCACACCTGTTTTATCCGTAGCCGTCTTCACAATGGGCAGGAATTTGGCGTGCAGATTTGTTTGGGTGACTCTGCGAAAATACTGGGTCGCGGCATCATTCGGACCGGTTAAGATCGCTTTGGCATCCGCAACCGACATGCCTTTGACGGCATCCCCAAACACGCCGGCAGCTTCAGGCACGGCTTGCTCGGCGGCGTGGTTCATCGTATTGACGAAATCGTCGGCCATCTTGTCCTGCTTCAACGTGCGCAATGTCGTCTCCACCGTGTGCAACTTCTCTGGCATCGGTATTTTCACACTTGCATTCGTGAGGAATCCTCCATCGTGCCCCAGTTGGCTCACGGCATGTTGCACTCCCTTACCCAAGGCTTCCTTGAGGCCCTGCGTCACCTGGTCTTGCGATAATGAATCCAAACCCGCTGTTGAGCCGGCGGCCTGGTTCGTGGACTTGTTGCCGCCAACGTTGAGCAAATCTCGCCAGTCAGCGCGGCCAACCTGGAGCGACAGGACAAGGGCAGTAATCGCGGTCAATAGCAGTTTCATAGGCGTATGGTCATGCGTAATTGGATGTGCCGGCAGCAATGAAGCCAGCATAAAATACCATCTCCAGCGCAAACCGCCAATTCTCAACGGCTTCGGCGGCAATCTCTTTTCGAAGTCCATAAGCCGGCGTGATACCAAGAGACTTTTCGGCCCCCAGGCTGGTACGTGGCTATTACCTGTCTCGTACAAGGGGGGTCCTCGCTTACCTTGGAAATGGCCTCTTCCCGCATGTTTTCGACCCCCACGCCCTCCCCGGCCATCAGTCTGAGTTATTACACGTCAACGCACCACTCGCCACCACACGCGCCGGCTAGCTCCAGCTCCTTTCGCGCTTTAAACGCCTTGGACTCTTCCTCAGTGAGATTTACGCCTATCTTCATTGTCTTCGCACATTCCAGCAGCCGGGCGCCGGGTTCCAGCTCCGTTCCCGCAATGGCTACAAAACGGATACCCGCCGAGGATAACTTCCGCAAGCCCGCATCCATCCGGTGCCATTCATGGTTTGGCTCGCATAAGCCATGCCGCCGGAGAATAGGCCTCAGCGCCCAAGCGAGTCTCGCCGTAGTCTCTAGCTTGAGGAATTTCTCAGGCGCGCGAAACCCAGGGATGTTCCGTTTCACGCAATGGAGACTGGTTCGCTGCCGCCAAACTGGTTTGCCGCTGCTGCCTTCGGCGCCGGCTGAAGAAATCTCGTGCAGAGTTGGCAGTTGACCATCCCCTTCCATTGAGTCAGCCTCATCACACAGAAGAATGAACCGTGCTGTGCCTAAACTGAAAACCATGCCCCAGCCACCGGCGCCAGCTCTGGAACGAAGCGCCAACGACTTGGAAGTTAAGAGGGAGCTGGGACAATTCTTCACGCCGCCTGAGGTTGCCGGGTTCATCTGGGACTTGTTGGAGGTCATCCACGGCGACCGATTCCCCGCGGATACGCGCCTGATAGACCCCGCATGCGGCGAAGGCGTCTTTCTGCGCGTAGCGCGCGAGCGAGGGCGGCTGCCTGCGAAATGCCTCTTCGGAGCAGACATTGATCAGACGTTGGCCCTCGGCTGGCACCGCGACCAACAGTTGCATGGAGCCAGCCTGCTTACCGCGAATGGACTTCTGGATGATCCGCAAGCCGGCATCGTGGAAGGAATGTTCAACCTCGTCGTGGGCAACCCGCCGTTCAGCGGCAAGGGCCTGCGCGATCTGCTCAGACTCCTGGATGCCCCGCAGGCAACGGCACTTCATCAGGAGCAAGACCTCTTCGAAGCAAGCTGCCTGAAAGAGGCGGCGGCGCCCTCACAGCCCTTGTCCAGCGACGAGCGCGCGGCCTTGGAACGGTTGGTCCGAACCCTGAGCCAATACTCCTGCTGGCGGCTGGAGACCGAGCCAGAATTGGTTGAGGAGGCTGAGACTGAGCCGGTAAGCTCGCCCAGCGAGCTTTTCGCGCCTGCCGCCCTCTTCGACCGACGGCGGCCCACGGCCAGCGACTACGAGAAGGCAGCCCAGTACGTCGCCCACTGTCCCGCCGACCGTCCGCTGGACTTTGCGCGCCCTGAAGTACGCGACACGATTCGGCGCCTCGCCTCCACCGCCATCGAGGTGGTCTTCACCGAGCGCTTCGTGCGCCTGGCCAAGTCCGGCGGACTCATTGCGGTTATCGTGCCGGAGAGCATTGTGGCCAGCGACCGCCTTGCGCCATTCCGGACATGGCTGCTTGGGCGCATGGACCTGCTGGCCTCCATCAGCCTGCCGCAGAGAGTCTTCACGGGCGTCGGCGCCAATGCCAAGACCACCATCATCTTTGCGCGCCGCCTCACCCAAGACCGGCCCAACGGCTGGTGTGCTCAAAACCAGGACGACGAACCGGCAGAAGATGACCAGCCAATATTCATGGCCGCACCGCGTCTTGATGCGCCGGGCTTTAGCATTGAGAGCTACCTGGCTCGCGTGTTGGAAGACGCTCGGAGGGACCGGCAAATAATGTGGCCTGACCTCAAATGAAGCCTGGTGAGCCCATTGTCCCTGCGACCCTCGAGGTAAGCATCAGTCGCGCCGAAATGCTGCGTCACAACCGCTGGAACGCTGGCTATTACGAGGACCGGTTCCGCCGAAATGAAAGGAGGCTCAGGAAGCTGCGCAGCGTCCCATTGGACAAGTTCATCCCGGAGGAACTGCCCGACGGCTCGAAAGGAATCACCTACGGACAGGTTGGGGCTCGAAAACTCAGCCCGCATGGCTCGGTGCGGTACCTGCAAGTCATCAACATTCGGGACACTGGGATTGACTTCTCCATAAAGCCCGATCGCGTCGCCGAGGGCAGCCACAATGATCCCGAACGGAGCCGTGTTATCCAGCACGATATCTTAATGACCAACACAGCGTTTCGAGGAACCGAGACGCTGATCGGTCGGTGCGTTGTGATCAGCCGCAACTATGGGCGACTGAACATTAGTCAGGATATAGACCGGATTCGGGTCCAAGGCGTTAACCCGTACTATGTGGGGACATTCTTGAAGACAAGGTTTGGTCAATTGCAGATTCAACGGTTTGTTCATGGCGTTGACTCGCAGAAGATCAACTTCGGGCATGTGCGGGGCTTCCTGTTGCCAGTTCTGCCGGCGAGCGTGCAGGAGGAGGTTGAAGACCAATACTTGGGGATGGCGCGCTGTCACGACCGCGCGATGGCAATCAAGGAACGGATTCTTGCGGCACGTAACATCCAGCCGGGGCGCTACGGCGAGGCCATCAATGAGCTGGCTAACCAGAACGCTTCCTACAGGAGGGCGACAAGCGAAGCACAGGAGCGGTTAAAGCACTTGATTTCCGAACTGGAAGCCGTCCTCGAAGGCGAGCAGAAGAAAGTCCGGCCTTATCCAGGTTGAGCCTACTCGTAGCGCGACATGAAATCAAACGGTCGCATTAGAGAGCTGCTGGGCACCGCCTGCCTCAACGATAATGAGTACGGCCACCGCGTAATCTGGCCGCTGCTGGATTACCTGGGGGTGCCATCGGAAGCGCGCCGTCCCCAGTTCCAGATTGAGAACCCCTTCGGCGCCGGACTGCTGCGCCTCGATTACCTGATCCACAACGGCGAAGTGCCGCTGCTGACAATCGAAGGCGAACCGCACGCCCGGCAATTTGATCAAGGCTTCCGGCAAGCCAAGAACTACAGCCGCAACTTTAAGCCGCGGCAGCGCGGCTGCCCCATGCAGGAGCAGACGGTGCCGTTTCTCATCACCGCCGCGGGCAGCCGTGCTGAGATGTGCCGCGCGGTGGTGCGCGGGCTGAACATTGAATACGAGCCGATCCGGCAAAGGGGCGTTCCTGCTTTCCTCGAGTGGGATGAGTTGCTGGCTGAGGCAGGCCAGACGCGTCGGGCAGCCGCTGTTTCCCCGCAACAGCAGGTGTTGGTGGCGGATTTGGCCCACCAGTTCTTCACGGACCTTTTCGACCCAATTGACCGGGTCCCGGCACTGCGGAAAAAGGACGACCGCAAGATCATGCTATTCAATCGCGTCATTGACTGCGCCAGGCAGGACGGGGAAGCAGGGATTCGTTCGGCGTGTGCGCAATACGGACTGGGGACGCGGGCAATCCGGCGCGTGTTGAAGACCATTGGGTGGTATAGGCAGAAGATCGAGTCTCAGGAGTTCAGCGGCGCCGCAGTGGCGCGCGGGTATCGGACGTTTCTGCTTCAGCCGGGTGGCCGTGGCGGGCATCGCTATTTCACCGGCGAGTCGCAGTCCCGGGCATACCGCGTCAACGGTTTGGTGCGGTATCGCAATGTAGCGCGATACTTCACGCCCACCGAGGTCGCACAACAGATGGTCAGACTGGCACGTCCTCGCGAACGCGAACGCGTCATAGATATGACGTGCGGCTCAGGCGTGTTCCTCGCGGAATGCGTGGACCAGGTGGCGCAAGTGGATGGCGACGAGCGGGCACAAGCTTTCCTCACACATCGTTTGGTGGGGATTGACGACGACCCGTTTTGCGTCTCGTGCGCCCGGGAATTGCTGACGTTCCTGTATCCGCAGCGCGCGCAACACCTCCAGGTGTTCCTGCACAACGCCCTGTATCAGCGCGCGCCGAAGAATAGCGAGATCAGCGAAGACCCCACAGCAGAACCGCACCTGAGCGCCGGGCGGTACGACCTGGTAATCGGCAATCCACCGGGCAATGATGAATACTCGGGAACGAACCGGGCGGAGATTGAGCGTCAATGGGAAAGGCGCTTCGGCCACACCGGAGGCGGTTTGATGGACCACCATTGCTTTATCCGCCGGGCGGTTGAATTGGCGCGCCCTGATGGGGGCCGTGTCTGCCTTTTGGTTCCCGAAGGCCTGCTCACTCGTGACAACCGGGGCATGCCGGCACTGCGCCTGGAGTTGGCGCAGGAGTGCGAACTCCGCCTTGTCATTACCTTGCCACGTGTGTTCAAAGACAACAACGCCCGCATGGCAATTGTCTATTTGGTGCGCACCCCACGCCCGTCACCAAACCGTAAAGTTGTCTTCCTCGAGGTGCGAGAGAACTGGCGCGACTCCGAAAACACCGAGCAGACGACCGACCTATTTGGAGAACTAGAGACTATCGTCAGCCAGCACCTTGACGTTTAAGGCCCCGCATTATGGCGAATCGGTGTCGGCCCGAAGCCAAGCCGCAAACTAGATCGAAGAAGACCCAGATGAACATCACCGCCATGAAGCACTACGCGAGTTCCGAGTGGAACTTCGCGCTGGATATTCCCAAGCGCTGGAACTCCCGCCCGCCCGCGTCCTCTAACAGCCCTTATGAGTTGATCCGCTTCGCGTTGCGCGAGGACGGCACTCACGTCTTGATCCCGATGCTGGCCCAGATCCCGCACGTCCTGCTGGCCGCTAACGTTGGGACCGTCATGGGCGTCGAAACCAACTCGATGCAGTTCTACCCAGCCGCCTCGCTGCCGGAACAGAAAGTGCATCCGGGCCTCTACCAGCGCCGACACGGTAACATAGATCTCTCCACCCTCCGCGGTCCCGGCTTTGGCTACCGGCTGGAAGAAATGCAGCGAACGCTTCCCGCTCCAGCCTTCTCGGCTGAGTTTTAGCGCCCCTCGCACTCAGCGAATCGCGGTTGGTGCTCTCCCCTTCCTTGCAGGCCCCACCGATCCAGAGCGGATGGACGCTGCGACTTCAGCTATTTGACTCCCAGGCCGCCTCGAACGAGTTTTCTGGCATTACAACTTGAAAGCGCGCGGGCCGAACCGCGCAGGAACCGACAAGACGTATGTGGAGCCCGAGATCGTTTGCTTTTGCGGCAGCGTTGATGGCGTTGCCGCTGTTCCCCTTCGCTGGCTGGGCCCAGCAAACTCCGACCATTGCGCATGTCAATGGGCCTGACCTGGGCGAGGCCGCACGGGTTCCGCCAAACCTCGTGATCAACCCGCCGCCGTCCAATGGGCCCAAGCCGTTGTCCCAGCCCGTCACCGGCGGCTTCGCGGTGAACACAGATTCGCGTGAAGAGGTGCGGAGTTTCTACAACGCCATATATCCGACGTCCGACAACGTGCCCCAGGGCACCACGGCCGACGTGACCAGTTGCACGCCGGGCCACAACTCGGCGGCGTTTCAACAGGCCACACTGCGGCGCATCAACTGGTTTCGCGCGATGGGCGGCATGCCGGCTTCCATTTATCTCGATCCCGTGGACAACTGGGGCTCGCAGCAGATGTCGGTCATCATGTCGGCCAACAATGTGCTCGATCACAACCCCACCAATACCTACAAGTGCTACAACACCTTCGCCGCCCATTATGCCGGCGGGGACCAGTCCCTCGGAGCCAACGGCGCGCAGGCGATCACGGACTTCATCTGGGATTACGGCGCCAAGAACAACGAGGTCGGTCACCGGCGCTGGATTCTCTATCCGCCGGAAATCGTGATGGGCGTGGGGGACATGCCCGCCGACGGCACCAATGCCGCGTCCAATCTGACGTATGTCTTCGACCCCGCCAGCTTCGGCGCGCGCCCGGCCACGCGACAGCCTTACGTCGCTTGGCCGCCGGAGGGTTTCGTGCCCTATCAAGTCGTGTTCCCATATTGGTCCTTCGGGCTGTCCAACGCCGACCTAAGCGCGGCCTCCGTGCTCATGACTAGCAACGGCGTGCCGGTCACGACGGTGATTCAGCCCTATGAAACCGGCTTCGGCGAAAACACCCTGGTGTGGGTGCCAATGGGTTTGGACGCCACGACCGGCGGCACGTCGTTTCCGTTCGACGGCGCGGACACGGTTTACAGCATCACGATCAGCAACATCACCTACAACAGCAACCCGGTCAGCTATACCTACAGCGTCACCGTGTTCGATCCGGCGGTGCCTGGCGCGGATTATATTCCGTGCAGCCTCAACGGCCCGGCGCAGCCGGCGGTCGGCGCGGCCACGGTCTATTCCGCAGTCGCGCCGAAGGATCCGCACGTGACCAGCTACAACTTCCGCACGGCCCAACTGATTCCCGGCAGCTTGTTCGATGACGCCAGCGGCGGCCTGGTGAATTTCACTCTGAGCCCGCCGCCGAACTATTCCCCCACGACCACCGAGCCATTTGGATCGGGCTCCTGCTTCAACCTGGAGCACGCCACCACCAACAGCTTCCCGCAATTGCTGCAACTGGACGAAATCCTGGTCCCGGCGGCCAACACCTTGCTGAGCTTCCAGAGCGAGTTGGGGTTTGCGACGAGCGACGAGACGGCCCGCGTGCAGGTCTCCGCGGACAGCGGCGCCAACTGGACAGACCTGTATGCGCAAGCCGGCGACGGCTCGTACGAGTCGAGCTTCACCGCGCACAGCTTGTCGCTGTCCAACTACGCCGGACAGACCGTCCTGCTGCGGTTCAACTACGACTTCGAAGGCGGGAGCTATTACACCTCCGGCTCCCCGCTCGGCTGGTATATCACCGACATTTTGCTGACCAACACCCAGGCGCTTATTAACCAGGCGACCAACACCTCCTCGGTCACCAACATCGTTTCCGGCGACCTGACCGATTCGGCAACCGACGGGCTGGTGAACTTCACCGTCACACCCCCGCCTTATTACTACGTCATCACCAATCCGCCGGTAGGCGAGGAACCGTTCTGCTTCCACCTCACGCACCTCGATCCCGCCTCGCAACTAATGCAATTAAACGAGGTGCTTTTGCCCAGCGCCAACTCCACCGTCAGCTTCGCCAGCCAATTGGCCTACGCCACCAGCGATGAGACGGCCCGCGTGCAGGTTTCGACGAACAACGGTGCGGCATGGGACGACCTCTTCGTCGAGGCCGGTTCCGACTCCTCGGGCGAGAGCAGCTTCACGCCGCACACGCTGGCGCTCGGCAACTACGCCGGCCAGCTCACGCTGCTGCGTTTCAACTACGCCTTCACCGGCGGCGGCTACTATCCGCAAAGCGACAACTTCGTGGGCTGGAACATCGAAGACATCGTGCTGACCAACATTCAGCAGCAGCTCGTCACGATCATGGACAGCACCAACTTCACGTTCGCCCCGGCGCAACCGGGCGCCTACCTGCTCCAGGCCCAGCCCGTGATCTTCGGCCAGTTCCCGCTCGCGTTTGGCCCGGTGAAGCAAGTCACCGCCGTCTCAAACAACACGCCGGCCATCGTGATGGGCCAACCCGTTTTGTCCAACAACTCCGTCGTATTGAACTTCACCGTGAGCGGAGCCCCCGCCGCAACGTTCCATCTGCTTCAGGCGGCGCAATTAAGTGCCGGCGCCTGGGTCACGAATTCCACCGCGGTCCTTGCCACCAACAGCCCCGGCACTTCCTACCGGTTCACCGCGACGAAGACCAACCCCATCCAGTTTTACCGGGTCCAGACGCCCTGAAGGCAGACGCTGACTGTCGGGGGCGACGTCTCCACCCCCAAAATGCACCTGGGGAGGGGTAGTCAACGTCCCAGATCAGCGACCCGGCGCCACCGGCTTTCGATTATCAACTGAAGCGTCATCGCCGGGTGCGCTGCATCTGGTTCGTTATGGGTCTGGACACTCTCACCCCGCTATTCCAACAGTATCCGTGCCTTCGCGACATCATTAACTCCAAAAACAAACCTGTTGTTCTCGGCTGGATATCCGAACCTGATTCGGAGGCCATGCTCCGCCAACTTCCGGCAAATTGCCCCAAAGGACCCCGGCTTGCCAGTCACCTGCTTCTCATCTTTGTGAAAGACAAACACATCGGATACCTCCCTGATTCTGATGGCTGAGTGCTCCAGAACACGCCTGGCAGTCAAAGCATCTTCCACTACGAAATGAATGACCGCCCGCCCTTCATGGGTCACCACACAAAGGCCCTCAATATTCACGCCGGCACCGCCGAGAACCTCACCAATCAGCGCAAGAGTGTCGTGGGCGTCACCCGGTTCTACGCAGAAATCTCTCATGATCGGACGTTCCTATTCCCCACGCTGCTCATCACTGGCGGCGGGGCAGTGATGGCAAATATGAAACAGACGCGGAATCCCGCCGTCCAGTGCATGAGCCTTGCTCGGCGCCCCGGTTCTCACGCTTCTACCGCCTGAGCCGACGGGGTCCCCTGGTGAAACACCACCTCCCATCGACCATCCCGATTCCTCCAGATTGAGCTCCGCAGTGAGTGCGACACCTTGTCTGACTCCGGAAACCTGCAACTGCCGCGGTAAGTAACGAGAGCTATATCCGGGGCCAGACACTTCACTTCAAACTCGTCCAACGAAAGCTGGACCGGTGGTTGGTTCCGTAGGGCGTCGATAATCTGTCCCTTGTCAAAAACTCTCCCCGAGCCGCCGAACTCTCGAAAGTCGTCCGCTAGCAACCGGGCGAGTTCTTCGGGGGAGCGACGGACCTCCGGTTTCGTCATGAGTTCTTCGAGTTCACGCAGATGCTCACGCAGCCCTAGGTCAGTACTCATAATGCGTCAAGATTTACCAAGCGTGGCTGCGCCGCCGAACGACAAAACTGAGCGATGCGGGCGGCACAGCGCGCCCGAGTCGTCAACCAGGCTGCCCCGCCCGCATTCGCTCCAGTGATTTTGTTATGCCCGCCGCACAACGTATCCATACTTCTGGGCAACTTTGCTGGCGGTCTCGCAGCTTACCGGCTGCTGCGCAGACGCAAAGACTCCGAGTTGGAACAAGTCGGCGGTGAGGACGGCGGGCTTTTTGCCCAAGAGCCCCGCAAGCTCAAGAACGGTCGGCTCCTTGGAGACGTTTATAACCAAGGCATCCGCCAGGTCCTTGCAGCCTTTGGGCAATAGGTAATCGCGTTTGCTGTAATCTGGACCACTCATAGATTCAGCTTACCACACACACGGTGAGGCCGATAGGAGCGGCATAACTTTGATTATGCAACGGTTGGTTAGTATATCCCAGCCGGAAAGTCCCCGGTCGTCTTCTGCGTAAGCTGTTCATTTTTAATCATTACCAGCCCTTCATTGCGCGAATATACGACGGCTGGTTAGCTTATTACAAGCCCGAAATGGTGTTTTTTTCACGGGAACCTGAGGCACGCCGGGGAGAGGGCAGATTGCTACGGCACCGAGGGGGCTTTGTGGGCGAGCCAGTTGGCGGCGTAGAGGGCGGCAATCGGCGGGGAGGCCACGAAGATAAGGTTCTCGGCGTTGTGATACTCGGCCTCGATCGTGAAGTTGAAGGAGCCGGTGAGAACGAGATGGGAATCTGGTGCGACGGCTACATCGGCTTCCATTGGAAGAAACAGTAGAAGGGTGCGGTCAGGAAGCAGCCGGGGGACAGGGTGAGGGTGAAGGTTCCATCGGGTGCCGAGTAGCTGGTTTGAACGGCGGCGAAGTCGCCGGGGTAACGGCGCAGCCAGACCTGCTGAGCGTTGTTGGGTGGATAGAAGTAGGTGTCACGCCAGCCTTTGGGGCTGCCGGGGGCGGGGTAAGCTGGCGGGCTGGTGGACATTCCAGGCGGTCAATCCGGCGGCAACGATGTTGGTTGCGATGGTGTAGATCTTCTGCTCGGCGGCCAGGCCGGAAGGGCTGGTGGCACAGCCGGTGATGGCCGGGAGAGTCAGAAAGGTGCAGAGGGCAAGCGGAGCGGCAACGGCCACGAGTGCTATTTCGAGGCGGCTGCCTTTCCAGACGGAGCGGGCGGCTGCCCGCAGGGGGGAGAGAAGTTTCATGGCGCTGTTTGGGGCGCTTTTGGGGGCGGAAGCCCCCGTATCCCTACCGTGTCGCTACCGTAGCGCTACCGTAGCGCTACCGTGCAACTATCGTGGCTGCCTGTGGCAGCGAGCGGCGCTGAGGGCGGAGGCGCTCATACGGCAGGGATATCCCCACGCAGCTTCCCGACCGCTTCCCGCCACTATCGCACCGTAGCCTCGCCGTAGCCTCCCCGTAGCACCTCTTATCGGCGATAAGAGGTGCTACGGGGAGGCTACGGCGAGGCTACGGCGAGGACCGGCACAGGATCAGGAGCGGCAGGGGTGGACTGGTCGGCCCCAAAGCGTTGGCGCGCAGACTTCCCGTCCCCGACTGCCACTGGGCGGGCTGGAAACGGGGCGGGCGGCCAGAAACCCGGGCTCGGACTACCGCCGCAAGGGGCTTTCAGGCCCCGAACTGGCTTTTGAGCGCCCAAAGACCCAGGGCAGGGTTGCTGATGTAGAAGAGTACCTCGCCGTTCGGCAGGATGTTGAGGCCGTCCTTGAGCTTGTCGAGGGGGTAGCGCTTGAGCGTCGCGTCCAGGTCGCCAGGCTCGAAGCCCACGGCGCGGATCGCCTCGTGACTCATTTGCGGGCCGGGACAATACGTGATGCGGAAACGGCCTTCGCTCGATCCGTGGATGAGATGCGCGGCGGCGCTGAGGTTGTGGACCAGTTCGCCGTTGGCCTTGACCGCAGCCAGGGTCTTCGGCGTGCCGCGGTAGCCGTACTTGCGGATGAGACGGTCAATTTCGGCGTCTTCGCCGAACTCCTTCAGCCCGGGCGCCAGGACGATCAGCTCGCCGCCGTCGGCCATGACCATGCGCGTGCGATAGACGGCCTTGTTGCCGAGCCAGGTGCTCATGAATTCGTGCGGGTCGAGATACACCAGCACGCGCTGGAGGGGCTTGTCCAGGAGGTCGAGGTTGACCTTCTGCGAGAGCCGCGCGCCCAGCGTGAAGGTCTCCATGTCGTCGCCCACATAGAGGCCGCGCATGATCATGCTGGGTAGGGACGCCTCGCCGATGGGTCCATCTCCCGGACGTCTCGGCGAGGCGTCCCTACCCTTCTCCATGACGGTGAGAACGAACGTGATGGGCAGCTCGCTCAGGAAATTCTTGACGGCGTAGTTGAAAAGGCGGCGCACGGGCGTATCAATGCGGCCCATCATGCGCTCCATGCCGTAAGCCGCGCCCAGGAAGTGCGACTTGTTGATCATGTCCGAGCCGCCGACGCCCACGACGATATTCTTGGTGTAGTTGGCCATGCCCACCACTTCGTGCGGCACGATCTGGCCGATGGACAGGATCAGATCGTAGCCGGCAAAGAGCAGGTGGTTGACCTCGACGCGGACGTCGTAGTCCACGAGCCCTTCCGACCATTCCTTGATGAGCTTGCCGGGCACGAGGCCGACCTGCCGGATGCCGTTGCGCCAATCATGCACCTTGAAACGCGCGAGCGGGATGCTGTCGCCGAACATCATGCGCAATTGCGCCTCGGTCATCGGCGAATGCGTGCCGAGCGCGGGCATGATGTCCACTTGGACCTTGGGAGAAAGCATCTCGTAGAGCAGACGCGTCAGTTCGCCGGCGTCGGAGTTGAGGCGCGTGTGATCGGGCGGCAGAACGAGAATCTTGCGCAGCGGGCGGCCGATGACTTTCAGGGACTGGGCCAGCGCTTCCATCTTCTCAGCCGTGCTGATGCTGTCATTTACACCGCCGCGTGCAAAGTATGTTGCCATGTCTCGCCTTCGCCGTTCGTCAAATATCGCGCAACCTTCGCCGACAATCCAGTGGGCGCTCAAACGCCCGTGAACGCGCTGAACCCGCCGTCAATGGCGATGACCTGCCCTGTGACGAAGCCGGAGGCCTCCGCGCTCAGCAGCCACAAGAGCGTGCCGACGAGGTCTTCGGGCTTGCCGAACTGGCCCAGCGGCGTGTGGGTGGTAATGGTGTTGCCGCGCGCGGTGAGCGATCCGTCGGCCTGGGTGAGCAACGTGCGGTTCTGGTCGGTGAGGAAGAAGCCGGGCGCGAGGGCGTTGACGCGGACGCCGGTCTTCGAGAAATGCACGGCGAGCCACTGGGTGAAGTTGCTCACGCCGGCCTTAGCCGCGCTGTAAGCCGGGATCTTGGTCAGCGGCTTGAAGGCGTTCATGGAGGAGATGTTGATGATGTTGCCGCGCCCCTTCTCGACCATGTCCTTGCTGAAGACTTGCGTGGGCAGAAACGTGCCGAGGAAGTTCAGGTTGAAGACGAACTGGATGCCTTCCACGGTGAGGTCGTAGAAGGTGACCACGCCATCCTTCTTGGCGGTGAGGTCTTCGCGGGAAAGAAACTCCTTCGAGGTGGTGCCCTTGGGGTGGTTGCCGCCGGCGCCGTTGATCAGGATGTCCACGCGGCCGAACGCGGCTTTGATCTGTTCGTGCGCGCGCTCGATGCTGGGCTTCTCGAGCACATTGCAGGCGAAAGCCTTGGCGACGCCGCCGGCCTTGGTGATTGCGTCCGCGGCCTTCTGCGCCATCTCCGGCTTGAGGTCGAGGATGGCGACTTGGGCGCCGCACTGGGCCAAAGCATCCGCCATCACGCTGCATAGAATGCCGCCGCCGCCGGTGACAACGGCCACTTGGTCTTTCAGGTTTACTTTGAATGGTATGGTGGTCATAGCATGCTTGAGAACAAGAAAGCGCGGAGGACAATTGCCCTCCGCGCTTTCGTAATCTTAGGTTTGGCTAGGTCAGGACGATCTTGTCCCCGTCCTTCAACGTCACAATGGCCTTCTTCCAGTTGGAGGACTGGCCGGCATCGGGTCGGCGCTGGCGCCGGAACTTGCCGCGCACGTTCAGCGTGTTCACCCTGAGCACCTTCACCTTGAACAGCTCCTGCACCGCCTGGCGGATCTGCGTCTTGTTCGCGCGCGGATCGGCGACCACAGTGTATTGGTTGTATTTCTCGCCCTGGCGCGTGCCCTTCTCGGTCAGGCGCACCGTGCGGATGATCTCAAATGAATTCATATTACTCCTTGTTCAAGCGGGCTTCGACTTGCTCGAAGGCGCCGGTGGTGAAAACCAGCTTGTCGCTGCGCAGCACTTCGTAGGTGTTCAGCGCGTCGCCGGTGGTGAGCGCGACGTTCGGGACGTTGCGGGACGCCAGCATGAGATTCTTGTCCGCCGCCTGCGCCACGAACAGGGCGCTGCCCTTCAGCTCGAGCGCCGAGAGCACGCCCAGGAACTCCTTGGTCTTCGCCGACTGGAGCTTCAGCTCATTAACGAGGACCACGTCCCCGGCGCGCAGCCGTTCGCTCAGCGCTTTGCGCAGCGCGAGCTGCTTCGTGTTGTGCGACACCTTCTTACTGAAATCGCGGGGCCTGGGCCCGAAGACCACGCCGCCGCCGCGCCAGAGAGGCGACTGAAAGGAGCCGGCGCGCGCGCGCCCAGTGCCCTTTTGCCGCCAGGGCTTCTTGTTGGTGCCGGCGACCTCGCCGACATTCTTGGTGCAGGCCGTGCCCATGCGCTGGGCCGCCTGATGTGCTACCACGACATCGTGGACAGCCTGGGTCCCTCTCCCGTCCTCGATGAGCGGGAATTGGACTTCCCGCTCGCCCTGGCTGTTTCCTTTTGTGTCTTTAATCGTAAGCTTCATGGAAATGTGTTAATTGGGACAGGCAGAACCCGCCGTCCGGCTACCGCTTCTTGCCCTCCGACTTCTTGATGTTCTCCGGGCGTTCGGCATGCGGCTTCCAGCCCTTGGGCTGTTTCTTGGATTCGCGGATCACCACGTAATCTCCGTTCGCGCCCGGAATTGCGCCCCGGATCAACAGCAGGTTTTCCGCCTCGCGCACCTGAACCACGAGGAGGTTCTGCGCGGTGCGGCGCACCTGGCCCATGTGACCGGGCATTTTCATGCCGCGCATGACGGTGCCGGGGAACAAACGTTGTCCGATAGCGCCCGAGCGCCGGTGCCAGCCCTTGGCGCCGTGAGTGGAGTCGCCGCCGCGAAAGGCGTGCCGGCCCACCACACCCTCGAAGCCGCGGCCCTTGGTCACGCCGATGGCGTCCACATAATCGCCCGGCGCGAAAAGCGTCGGTCCGACCACCTCGCCCGGCTTCACCTCTTTGCTGAAGTCGCGGAATTCCTGGATGCGCTTGACGGCCACACCGTTGAACTTCTTGATGTGGCCCAGCAGCGGCTTGGTCAGGCGCTGTTCCTTCTGGTCGTCAAACCCAAGTTGCACGGCGTTATAGCCGTCGCTTTTCTGGGTCTTGCACTGCAGCACGCGGTTGGGGCCGGCCAGGACAATGGTCACTGGCGTGATGATCCCCTTGGCATCATACACGCGCGTCTGCCCGAGTTTCTTTCCTAAGAGTCCAAGTGGCATAAGCTAGATCTTGATGGTGATGTCCACACCCGCCGGCAGGTTAAGCTTCTTGAGCTCATCCACGGTCTTGGCGGTCGGCTCGATGATATCAATCAGCCGCTTATGGGTGCGCTGCTCGAACGTCTCCTGCGATTTCTTGTCGGCGTGCGGGGAGCGTAGAACCGTAAAGCGCTCGACGCGAGTCGGCAGTGGGATGGGTCCGGCGACGCGCGCGCCGGTGCGCTTCACGGTGTCCGCGATGTCGCGGGCGGATTGGTCAATGACCCGGTGGTCATAGGCCTTCAGTCGAATACGAATACGTTGTCCAGCCATAGAAAGAACAATTGTCTGTTAATGGTTTGTTCTGTGTCCGCTTCCCGGTCTCGGGAAACGGAGCGCGGAATATAGCAAAGCCGGCTTCCCGCGCAATAGGTAATTTGAATTATTTCGCAGCCTGTCCGCACCCATAGCGCAGTGCCTACGGGATTCTACGTCGCCGGACGTATGGACCAGAACACTGACGCCCTTGCCAGGGCGGGTTGCCCGCCCGCACGTTGACCTTTTATTGATGCTTTGGGCCAGGTTTTTAATTTGGAGCGGCCATGAGGCTGTGGTTTGGTGTACTCGGAAAGTCTTATTATGCAGACTATAGAAAGAACTTTGCTGTTTGGGCGCACCGCCACGCAGACCGGGGCCGTGTATCCCTTCCCGCGCACGGAATATACGCTCAAGGTCGCTTTGGTTTATCAGGATGCGGTGACGCGACTGTGGGCAGGCCAGGTGCGCGAAATGCTGGCCGAGGTGGCCGGCCAAGCGGCGCTGCGCTCCACGGAGTGGGACATTGGCGCTCTGAGGCAACAAGGAATCTTCGCTGACGGGGTTGCGGCCTTGGCGCGCGCCGATCTGATTGTCATGGCCGTCCATGACGATGCCCGTTTCCCCGCGGAATTTTATTTGTGGGTAAACCTCTGGCTGCAGCAGCGCCTCGGGTCGCCTGGGGCCCTGGTGGCCTTGGTGGGCACCGCCGGTGATTTGGGCCCAGTCCACAACGAAACCCGGAGCTACCTGCACGCGGTTGCCAGCCAGGGCCGTCTGGAGTTGTTCTTCAAACAATACGACGGGGAAGCCGGGGTGAGCAACGTTCTTGGCGAAGAGTTGATCGAATGGGCCAAAGCGGCCTGAGGGCAAAGGCGCCCTGGCCGATTGGGCATCATGCGCCTGAAGCCTCGGAGGAAGGATGAGCGCAGGGGAAGCAGAGCCATTTTTACCCCATTTTAATGCTTCCCATCTCCCTTTTAATTATTCCAGCAGGCTGGCATGAGCAACGTTCCATCCATGAAAACAGATAGCATGGGGCGAATAACCTGGTTCGCAAACTCGCGCGCGATGCTTGAGCCGCGGTTCCGAAGCCTGGAGGAAAGCTTGTGGGGCACGCCGAGCAGAGAGCCCGTTCACGCGAAAAGCAGCCAGCCCAATGGCTCGAAGAGCCCCGGGCATGCGCCTCATCCTCACTTCCGCGGTGAAGGCGGAGAAACCAATCCAGGAGTTATTGTTGTTCCCATAGACTTTTCGCCGGCCTCGTTCGAGGCGGTGCGGGTGGGGGCAAGCGTGGCCCGGCACACCGAGGCAAAGCTCGTACTCTGTCATGCTATCTTTCCTAGAGTAATTCCCTTTGGCCCGGCCTCGCCACCATGGGTCGCAGAAGCGCTTCGCGGCGAGGCGCTAAAAGAGATGGAGCCGGCCATGAACCTGGCGAAGCAGGCCGGCATAGCGGCGAGCTGCGTGGTCGAGGAAGGAGCTCCGGCGCGGGCAATCCTGGACGTTGCGCGGAGATATAAGGCCGATCTGATCATTCTTGCCCCACGCGAGCACGGAGCTTGGGCCCGATTGCTTTTCGGGCCGACCACTGCCGAGCGGGTGACGCGCGAGGCCGAGAGCCACGTCATGGTTCTGCGGGCGGCCCATGAATGAGGCCACGACGGATCATTTCTGACCCAACCATCTAACGCAGCAGTCATGAAGACTCAAAACAACCGCTGGAAGCTCGTGCTGGTCCTCTCAGTAATTGCCTGGTCGTTTTACGAGATGTATCCGCCTGTCGGGAGGAGCCTCGTGAAGCAATTCCAGTCAACGGCAGTCCGCAAGGACACCGAATTCTCAGCCATCCTGGCCCGGCAGCAAAGCCTGCAGCGCGAGCGGCCCGAGCGGCCTTTCGTCAACATGATTGAAGCCGTCGGCACCAATGATATCTCCCGCTATTTTCCCGCCTTGGAAGCCAAAGACCAAGCGAATCCCACACGCGCGATTCTGAATCGCCTGCAGCAGCAAGCGGCAGGCAAGATCAAGCTCGGTCTGGACCTGCAAGGCGGCACGTCGTTCCTGGTGGGCATAGACACCAACCACCTGGCTGCGGACACCAACGCCTTCCTTCCCCATTCGGAGCGGGTGGACCAGGCACTGTCCGAGGCTGCAGAAGTGCTGCGCAAGCGCGTGGATAGGTTTGGCGTGGCCGAGCCCGTCATCCAACCGGCCGGCAACGACCGCATCCTCATTCAATTGCCCGGCCTATCCGATGCCGACAAGGACAACGCCCGCGCCCAGATTCAGAAGGCCGCCTACCTGGAGTTCCGCCTCGTGCAGCCGGAGAGCGATAGCCTCGTCCTGCAAGGGATAAGCGAGCCCGGCTACGAGTTTCTGAGTCATCCTCATAAATCTTCTGACGGCAGGGATGTGCCCGGCTACCTGGTGAAGAAGAAGCCCGAGTTGACTGGTAAGTATGTCAAAACCGCCCTCGTAGTGCGCGACCAGTTTGGCCGACCCGAGATCAATTTTACCCTGACCTCGGATGGCGCGGCCATCTTCGGCCAGGTCACGCGAGAGAATGTCCGGCGGCAACTGGCGATCGTTTTGGACGGTGAGTTGCAGTCCGCCCCGGTCATCAATGGCCCCATTGAAGGCGGGAGCGGCCAGATCACGGGCCAGTTCACCGATCAGGAAGCCCGCACACTGGCCAATGTCCTCCAGAACCCGCTCCAGGTGCCGGTCAGCATTCGTTCTGAGAGCAGCGTGGACCCCACGCTGGGCAAGGATACGATTCACAGCGGCATCTCGTCGGCCGTATATGGCACGATCGCCGTGGCGGGCTTCATGGTGGCCTATTACCTCTTTGCCGGATTCGTGGCGGACATCGCGCTGCTTACGAATATCATCATCCTGCTGGGTGTTATGTGCTCGATTGGCACGACCCTCACCCTGCCGGGCATCGCCGGCGTGGTCCTCACCATCGGCATGGCGGTGGATGCCAATGTCCTGATCTTTGAGCGGATTCGGGAGGAATCAGCCAAGGGCAAATCGTTGCGCGGGGCGCTCGCCGCGGGATACGAGCGGGCATTCCGCACCATCTTCGACTCGCACGTCACGACGCTGATCTCGTCCGTCATCCTGATTTACATGGGGACCGGTCCCATCAAAGGCTTCGGGGTCACACTGACGATTGGCGTCGCGGCCAGCCTGTTCACGGCCCTGGTGGTCACGCGGCTGATCTTTGACTTCCTGCTGGCCAAAGGCTGGCTCAAGTCGTTGCCAATGCTCCATCTCTTCAAAGTGAGCAACCTTAACTTCATGAGGTTCTCCAGGTATGCGTTTGTCGGCTCCCTGGCGCTCATAGTGGTCGGCCTGGGCTACGGCGTTTTTGACCGCGGCAGGAACATGCTCGGCATAGACTTTGCGGGCGGCGACAACCTCGTTCTCCGTTTCGCTCAAAAGGTGGAACCGGACAAGCTGCGCCAAGCCATCTCCGGCCTCGGCGTAACGGAAGCCCAAATCCAATTCCAGCGCGACATGGCCCGCAGTTCGGAGACCCTGCGCGTCACATCGCCCTACGGCACGGGGGACCGTATCACCGCCGAGTTGGTGAAGGCCTTTCCAGCCGCCAGGTTCGAACAGCTCAGCCTGGAGAAGGTCGGTCCTACTATCGGCGCTGAAATCATGCGGACCGCCATCATCGCCAGTCTGCTTTCCATGCTCGGCATCCTGATTTACGTCGCCATTCGCTACGAGTTCTCGTTCGCGGTGGGAGCAATAGTCGCCGTGGCGCATGATATTCTCCTAACGCTGGGCTGTTACTGCCTCACCGGGATTTTTGGCGAGGGCCGGCAGTTCAACGCGACCATGGTGGCCGCCGTCCTTACCATCATCGGATTCTCCCTCAACGACAAGGTCGTGATCTTTGACCGGATTCGCGAGGACCTGAAGCTGGGCGTGCGCGGCAGCTTCCGGGACATTATCAATCAAGCGCTCAACCAGACCCTAAGCCGCACGATCATCACCTCCGGCACGGTATTCCTGGCGACGCTGGCCCTGTTCATCTTCGGCGGCGGCGCGATCAACGACTTTGCCTTCACGTTCCTGGTGGGGATTATCAGCGGGACCTATTCGAGCATCTACATCGCCAGCGCCTTCGTGCTTTGGTGGCACGAACGCGGGCGGCGCAGGGCCGCTCCCGCTCTGGCCGCGCCCAGCCCAATAATCGTGAAGGCCCCGTTCGCTTCCGGGCAGCAGCGCGAGGCTGCCTGACAGGGCATTTAGCATACTACAAACATGAATACACTCAATGACATCAGCAGTTCCAGATACGTGAATCCAGCGGGGATGGGCCTGAACTGGGCTCCCGAAAACACCCGCGTAACGTTCAACCAGCAACTCAAAGGTTTGGCGGCGCGCGTTTGGGCGCACCTCACCTGGGGCAGATGGACAGCCATCGGACTCTTTGTCGCGGCGTTCATCGCAGCCCTGTGGCTCAAGCACAACTGGGTAAATGCCCCTCTGCCGTAATGCACGTGTCCGCCACGAAGTCAGCCGTATGACAAGGCCGGTTTGAACATTCCTATGTGAATTGAAACCTGACCCTATAGCTTTGGTCATAGACAAGGACAGGGGGGTGCGTCGTTTCCTGCGCTCTGTGCTCGAGCCTAATGGCTACCGGGTCTTTGAAGCGGAGAATGGCGGAACCGGGCTGGTGGAAGCTGTAGAGTGCAGACCGGACGTGATTATATTGGAGCCAGCGCTGCCGGACAGGGAAGGGCTGGCCGTTCTTCAAGGCTTGCGTGAATGGAGCAACACCCCGGTGCTGGTACTTTCCGAGCAGAACACCGATGACGCCAAGGTGGCTGCGCTGGATGCCGGCGCGAGTGATTACATGACCAAGCCCTTCAGCAGCGCCGAACTGCTCGCGCGCCTGCGCGTGCTCCAGCGTCCGGTGCTCAATGAACCGGACGGTCCCCTGCTCATCGAAGGAGAGCTTGTGGCGAACCTGGTTACACACGAGATCACGTTGAGCGGCCGGGCAGTCACGCTTACGAGGAAAGAGGAAGCACTGTTCTATGTGCTGGCCCGGTATGCAGGCAAAGTAGTAACCCGCGCCCACCTTCTGCGCTCGGTGTGGGGTGCCCATGGCGAACAGAGAATCCACGATCTCCAGGTGCTGGTAGCGCAACTCCGCAGGAAACTCGAACCGTATGGGGCGGAGACCTTGATTCGGACTGAGGGCCACATCGGCTACAGCCTTTCGCTCGCCGCGCCAAGCGAACCAGCCCTTAGCGTGGCAGCCCGCTGATCCGCGGGCGGGATCTTCGGCAAGGCAGTGGATGTGGCACGACACGCTTCTTTTCCTCGGTAACCTGCGCATCCGCTGGCCCCGAACCCACAGACGAGCACAACCGTTGCGAACTGAGCCCCGGAACGCCAGAAAGGTCAGGAAAAGCCCTATTCCTGGTGTCTCTGCAGATGTTCCCAATTCGTAATCAATCTCCGCTCTCTGGGCATTGACACGGATTTAGCACTTTAGGGATTCCTTTTAATTACCGCCCGCTGCGTCCTGGCTCCACGTTACGCCATGCAAAACACATCATTGATCTACCTGATTCTCCTACTGGCGCTGTTAGTCGCTTTTCCACCTGCTTTCGCCGCGCTCCTTGCACGGGTCGGCGGACGGAGGCGCCAGCCAGACGCTCGACGCGCCTCGGTTGCCGCCCAGAATAAAAGCAAGGTGTGCGCGAACGCCAATTAGGAACCTCCAGCCTGTTGTGCAGGTCCGGGTCCTTTGAATCCCATGAAGCCCGAAAGAATCTTGCTCCCCGTGGATGTGGCCAGGTGCCCGCTAGAGGTGTTTGACCTCGTCAACGGCTTCGCCAAGCGTCCGGAGGTCGCGGTCATCCTCCTCCACGTTGTGAACCTGGATATTGTTGCGCCGGAAAACCGCGTTTATGAAGAGCGCGGCCAGGAAGCTCGATGGTATCTTGGGCGGTTAGCCGAGAGGCATATTCATCCGGGTGCCTCGACGATTGCGCATGTTCGCATTGGAAGGCCCGCGGAGGAGATTCTCGCGGAGGCCAAGGCCGAGAGGGTGGACCTGATTATCCTGCCAACCTATGGGCCTTCCTTTTGGAACCGCCTGAAGGGCCTGTGGAGAAACGTTTGCATCCCGCCCGTCTCCACCCTGGCTGAAAAGCTGATTCGCGAGGCTACGTGCGGCGTCTTTGTGGTTTTGGCGAAGACCCGCTTGAATTGTGAAAGGGCTTGGGGCCGGCCTGTGAACAACAGGAAAGCTCAATCCCGAGTGCCCTCACGACCAATCTCCCCGGCCTTTGAGTCACCGGGCTTAAGCCCTCTCCGGCCAAGATTATCCTGACCGCAAGCAGGCGGCACCAAGGGATCTGCGCGAGCTTTGTTCATGTTCGGCACCGATGAGCTGCTAACGCTGGACAATGCCGGATTTGCAATTCCGAACCTCCTAATCCTCTGCAGGTCGCGGTCCCCTAAGACAAGCGTCCGTCCAGGTCGGCCCGCCTGCCCCGTTTCCGATTCCCAAACGCTGCTTCCTGCGCTAGGTTGGCGGCATGCTGCTGGTCATAGACAACTACGATTCGTTCACCTACAACCTGGTGCAATACCTGGGCGAAATGCAGGTGGACATGCAGGTCCATCGCAACGATCAGGTGTCCGTCGAGCAAATCCGCGCACTCAAGCCGGAGCGAATCCTCGTTTCCCCGGGGCCGTGCTCGCCGCGCGAATCAGGCTTGTCCAACGAGATCATCCGCACCTTCGGCCCGCACGTCCCGACGCTGGGCGTTTGCCTGGGGCATCAATGCATTGGGCATGTCTTTGGCGGCAAGGTGATCGTGAACTACCGCATGATGCATGGGAAGACCTCCCCCATTAAGCATAACGGCAAGGACCTGTTCGCGGGCATGGCCAACCCGTTTGCCGCCACGCGCTACCACTCGCTGGTCATCGAACGCAACAGCCTGCCGGATTGCCTGGAAGTGACGGCTGAAAGCGATGAGGGCGAAATCATGGGGGTGCGCCACAAGCAGTTCCCCATCTGGGGAGTGCAATTCCACCCGGAAAGCATCCTGACAGAGAACGGCCGGCAGATTCTACAGAACTTCCTTAAGCTTAAGTAGCTTCCCGTTCCCGCGGGCGCATGCCCGCTGACTCCCTTAATAGCGGCGTTCGCGCCGATCCCCACCGCCGGTGCGCGGGGGACGATCTTCGCGGGGGCGAGCGACATTGACCGTGAGGGCTCGCCCGTCAAGGTCCTTGCCATTGAGGGCCTGGATGGCGGCTTCCGCCGCTTCCGGGGTTTCCATGGTAACAAACCCAAAGCCGCGCGGGCGGTTGGTGAATTTGTCCTTAACCACATCCACTTCGACCACGGTGCCGTGAGCGCCGAAGAGGCCCTGGAGTTGCTCCTGGGTTGCATTGAACGAGAGGTTCCCGACGAACAGTTTTGTGCTCATGATGACTCTACTATGTGACTGACTGCCCTTTCTCATCCTGCCCGACCATCGGGTTTACAAATCATCACCGAAGCTGTGTCCGAGTGAGAGTTTGATTGGTTCTGAGAGTGGCGAGTTATCTATTCGCCGCCCAGTGTAGCGGCTCGGCGGCGTCATGCAACAACTATTTTGACAATAACTCGTTGGTGCTCCCGCGCCGATAGCCTTGCAGGTCCAGGGTGACATGGGCGTAGCCGATCTGCTTCAGAGCCGCCGCCACTTTGAGGGACACGCCGTCTCCAAGGAACTTTTGCATCTCGGCGGGACCCACCTCAATGCGCGCCAGGTGAGTGACCCTCTGCGCGGGAACGCGGCTCGCGTCTCCAGTCTGGCGGCCTTGGGCGAGGGGAAGCAGCTTGTCAACCGACCCGCGCAGTTCATGGTGGCGGACACGGACGTCGTAGAAGCCAAGGTCACGAAGGATATTCTCCGCCTGCTCGATCATGCCCAGCTTGGCCGGGGTGACCACTTCGCCGTAGGGCACGCGCGAACTCAAGCAAGCCATTTGGGGCTTCTCCGCGGTCGGCAGGCCAAGCCGGGCCGACAGTTCGCGGATGTGCGCCTTAGTGAGGCCGGCCTCTTTCAAGGGGGCGCGCACCTGAAACTCGGCCGCTGCCTGCGCGCCAGGCCGGAAGTCCCCAACGTCGCTGGCGTTCTCGCCGTAGGCGATGACAGCGAAGCCTTCCGCCTTTGCGAGCGGCGCCAGTTCGGTGAAGAGTCCGTGTTTGCAGAAGTAGCAGCGGTTGCTCGGGTTGGCGAGGTATTCGGCGTTGTCGAATTCCCGGGTGCGAACTACGCGTACAGGGAATTGGAACTGCGCGGCGATGCCCAGGGCATCCTCGAGCTCGCGCCGTGGCAAACTCGGCGAATCAGCAATGGCAGCCAGGGATTTTTCCCCAAGAACCTGGTGCGCCACAAGTGCAAGGAAAGCTGAGTCCACCCCGCCGGAATACGCGACGAGGCAGGAACCGTAGGACCGCAGCGATGTGCGCAGCCGTTCATATGTGTCCGATGCCACTAACAGAAGTTGCCACTTGCGAAGGGCGTTGTCGAGGGCAGCGCCGCTGCCGCCATCACGGCACGACCAGGCGGTAGAAAACGCTGCCATTGGCCGGGCTGATGGAAACGACCACATGATTGGTCGCCGTCGAGCCCGGATAGGTGACCCAGTTCGTGGTAATCCCAACGCCCGGGCTGTTCGTCTGCACTTGCAGGCGACCGCCGGCCACGGGCCAGGAGAGGTCCAGCAGGTTGCCAGTGACCGAGGCCGTCACGCGCACCGACATGAGCTTATAAACGACCCCGCCGTTCCCATTGGGCGGGGTGTCGGTTGCCATGGCGTACAGCTCGCCATTGCCGTCCTGGCCGAAGCCATGCACGGTTTCGCCGCTCGGCAGAATCTCCGAGCCAAACTGCGGCAGTGTAAACACATGGATCGTGCCAAGCTGGAGATCGGCGTAGAACAAGCGGCCGTTCTCCCGCACCGGGTTTGCTATCAGGGCCAGGTCGCCAAAGATATACTTCCCATACAGTTCCGGCATGCCGCTGCCGCGATAGACGAAACCGCCGGTGATGGAAATGCCGTTGTTGTGGTCATATTCCAGGATACCCTGCGGGCCGGTAATCGGGTCGGTCAGTCCCGAGGGTACTCCCGGGCTGAAATTTCCCGGCGGCTCCCCGACGGTGCCGGCCGGCCCGTCCGGACCGTTCGTTTGGTTGAAAAGGAAGGCCCCTTCTTTGACCGCCCAGCCGTAGTTGTGGCCAATGAGGACGCGGTTGATCTCCTCGATGTCGTTCTGGCCAACGTCGGCCTCAATCAGGTCGCCCGTGACCGGGTCGAAGTCAAAACGATACGGGTTGCGAAAGCCGTAGGCGTAAATCTCCGGCACCTGGTTCGGCCCCTGGAACGGATTGGTCGTGGGGATACGGTATTGTCCATTGGGGCTGATCGGGTCGGGGCTGGAGGGGTTCAGGGCTGGATTGAGCGGGTTAAACCGCAACATCTTGCCCAGCGGCACACTCAGATTTTGAGCGTTGCCGCCCGGCGAGATATGGCCGGGTCCGACATCGTTAGCGTTGCCGCCGTCGCCCAGGGCGAGATACATGTAGCCGTCCGGTCCGAAGGTGCAGGTGCCGCCGTTATGATTCTGGGCGTTCTTGCCAAAGGAAATGATCTCCCGGCGGGTGGAAGGATCAATGATATTGGCGTTCGTGCTGGAGATCTTCCACTCGTTGAGGACGTTCCGGTAAAGGTTGCTCGTCCCGCCCGACAGAGGGTAAGTGGGCAGTGTGTTGGTTGGGATCAGTTCGCTGTTATAGGTGTAGAGCGTCTGGTAGCCGGGGCTGGAGGGGTCGTTGAAGCCGGGATGAAAGGCCAGCCCCAAGAGACCGCGCTCGTCGTTGGGATTGCTGGCGACGAGCGGCGGCTGCACGCGGCTCTGGATGTCGAGTGCCGGTGTGGGCAGCAGCACCCCGTCCTGGATGATTAGCATCAGCCCTTTCTGGTCCAGCACGAACAGGCGGTGGGTGTCGCCGGGCGGGCTGACGCCATAAAGGGGCGCCGACAGGTTGGTGGCAATGGGCACCAGGAAAAGGGAAAGGGCCCCGTTCGTAACCTCTGGCGTGTACCTGGCTATGGTCATGTGGACCGGGGCTGAGGTACCCGTCGCACCGAGGTTGTCCGAGGCCACCGCGGTCAGCGTATGCAAGCCAAGCGCGAAGATGAACGATGACGCGCCCGCCGAGAAGCGGTACGGGGGCGTGGAAGAACTGCCCAGCAACGCGAGCCCGTCGAAGAACTGGACGTTGGTCGCGGTGCCACCTGTATCACTGACGGTCGCACTAACGGTAATGGCGTCGGTGTTGCCGAAGACGGAGTTGTCCGGCGGGTTGGTGATGGTCACGCTGGGCGGCACGTTCGGCACACTGACCGTCACATTCACCACGCTGGAAGTAGTGGAGAGTCCCAGGTTGTCAATGGCCACCGCGGTCAGCGCGTGGCTGCCGGCGGCGAGGGTGGCCGTAATGGTGTAGGGGGTGTTGTTGGTTCGACCCAGGAACGTGCCTCCGTCAAAGAATGACACGTTCGTGACGCTGCCGTCGGAGTCGGCGGCGGTGGCGGTGATGGGAATGATGGCTGGCGCGGTGAAAGAGGCGCCGTTGGTGGGGGAAACGATGGAGACGGTGGGCGGCATGTCCGCCCCAGGCGGTGTGGAGCGGACGTAAGCAAAACCGGGCCCTGAGGGCAAATAGGTAAACTGAAGGGAAAGGTAAATGTCATCCGAAATGAGGTGTACGACTAGTTGCTTTCCCTGCAGGGTTTGCACCGGACTACCTCCCCCGCAGGTTGTCCAATCGGTATAAGTAAGGGTTGCGTAGTTGGCGAGTGATCCAACCGCCCATTCGGTGTCGGCGGGGCTGGAACCCTTGGTGAAGGAGGTTTCGGTTACGGCGTTAAATATGCCGCCCGTGCCTGAGCCTGGCCCGGATGGGGCTGCGCGAGTCAGCGCTACGTGTGGCGTAAGCTGATCCCGGTCGCCGGGAGGGTTTGGATATGGCACTGCCTGGGTGAAGGTGATCGTCGAGCCCGTCCAGATGGTGTCCGCCTCTGAGGCAATCGGGCCTGCCAATTGGGTGAGCGCGACTAGTGTCGGGAGCAGCCAGGCTGCCACGCCAGCCTGTGCGCGGGCGGGAGCGGACGCAGGGTTCAGGTTGATGGGCGAGAATAAGGTGTCATGATGCATGATTATCTCCTGTCTTGGGGTTTATGTGAGGGGGTGATGCCGGACGTTGCGAGCGCAAGCGACATGCTTGCGCTTCCTTTTTCGTATGAGGCTGAGGCCACTCCGGCGGCAACGGCACCTATGAACCGGTTGCGCCGGAGACGGCGATCCTTCAATCGCATCGTGGCGGTCCAACGAAGCCCTCGATCGTTGCTCGTGAGCGACGTGGCCAGCGCCTGGCCGAGTTGGAGGCGCGGCGGCTCCCAGCGTTACCGCGAACTTCGCCTCCTCCCATCGCGCGATGGGAACGCGTCCCCGCTTTGAAGGTGGATGTGCTGGTGCGAGTTGCGCCGGGCTCAACTTCATGCTAACTAGAGGCATCAGCCTGCACCTTGGTTCCCGCAAGAGAGGAGTTTTTCTCTCGGAGGCCCTGAGGTAAGCCCGATGCCGTGCGGCAGGCGAATCCTGACGGGATTGGGCGCAGATACTGGGAACAATTGTGGCAGCTCGCGCCTCATACAATGACGACCGCGGACGTGGTGAATTGGACTTCCAAAGTCTGGTGGACCTCCACTACGGTGCCTTGTATCGGTTTGCGATGAGCCTGACGCGCAGTGAAAGCGACGCCTGTGACTTGGTCCAACAGACATTTCTGGTCTGGGCGACCAAGGGCCACCAATTGGAGGACTTTTCGAAAGCCAAATCGTGGCTGTTCACTACGCTGCATCATGCTTTCCTGGAATCGCGCCGCCGGACGACGCGCTTTCCCCATCTTGAGATCAGCGAAGCTGAGGCCGAGCTGCCCAAAGTTGAGCCGGAACTGCTGAACCACCTGGATGCGCGGGAAGTGTTGCGATTGCTCGGGCAGGTGGATGAGCAGTTTCAAGCCGCAGTGGCGCTGTTTTACCTTGAGGATTATTCCTACCAGGAGATTGCCACGATTCTTGAGATACCCCTGGGCACGGTGAAATCCCGCATCGCCCGCGGGATCGCCCAATTGCGCGAACTGGTGTTGCACCGGTCATCCGCGCCGGGCGAAGCGAAGGAGGGCATCGGGTGAACCGTTCGGAAGCCCAACGCGTGTTGTTGCTCTACCGGCCCGGCACCGCCGAAACAGGCGACCCGGAGGTGATGGAAGCGCTGGACCTGGCGCGCCGTGACCCGGAGCTGGGACGCTGGTTCGAGCAACACCGCAGCTTTCAAAAGGCGATGGGTGCCCGGTTCCGGGAGATCGAGGTGCCGGCGCATTTGAGGACCAGCATCCTGGCTCAAGCACAGACGCAGGAGCTGATTGTCAACCGCCCCCGCGTCTGGCAGCGGAAACCATTGTGGCTGGCTGCGGCCCTGACTGTGGTCTTCGCGTGTTTGGCAGTTCTGTGGCTCAGGCCCCACCCAACCAACCAGTTCGCTAACTACCGGGCACGCATGGTGAGCGGCGCACTGCGGGAATACCAAATGGACATTAAGACCAATGACATGCGCATGGTCCGACAGGATCTCGCGTCGCGGGGCGCGCCTTCCGACTACGTCGTGCCGCCTGGGCTTGAGCGTTTGCGCCTGACCGGCGGCGGCCGCCTGACCTGGCGCACCAACCCCGTCGCGATGGTCTGCTTTGACCGCGGCGACAGGCAAATGGTCTTCCTTTTTGTCTTGGACCGCTCCGCAGTTAAGGACCCGCCGCCGACAACGCCGCGCCTGCACAAGGTCAATGAGCTGCTGACAGCGAGTTGGACGCAGGGTGATAAAACCTACGTGCTCGCGGGACCTGAGGAAGCGGGCTTTCTGCAAAAGTATCTCTGAGCACGTTACCAGCCGCCGGTGGGCGGCTGCGGCGCTCCATCCAGAGTCGTCCGCGCCATCAGCCATTCGAAGTCCGCGCGCTGGTCGGGTTTGAATTGCGCCGGAGCGGCAGGGAAAGGCAGGTTCGCCGCGTCGGGTTGGGCCGGAGGTTTGGTGCTGGCCAGAAGCCATTTGTGCCGCTCGAGATGGCCGTCGGTAAACGTCACGTTGACTGCGCCATCATGATAGGAAGCCGGCAGGTCCGACCACCGCAAGCTGTCCGGCTTGTTGAGAAAATACGCGTCATTGATGCTGTCCGGGTGTTCCTCGATAAGGACGAATATCTGTGACGGCTGCGGAACCTGCCCCACCTTGAAGAATTGCTGGTAATCGGGATTATTGACGTTCTGCCCGGTGAGCGTGAACTGGCCGGCGTTGCCTACCATGGCATTCATCGAAATGCTCCGCACCCGCGCGGTCCACCCCGCCTGGGCCTGGATGTCACTCACTGCGTGGTCGCTGGGACACCGGTAGATCTTCGCACTGCGGCTTGTGTAAGGGCCGATGCCTCCTTGCGTGAGCAGCACGGTGTTCGTGTTGTCCGAGTCCAGTTCCCAACTCATCACCGGGCTGGTCCAGTTCCAAAACTGCCCTTGCGCGACGGTCGCCTTGATCTCGTCCGATCCCAGGTTATACGGCAGCGCGTCATTGAAATCGCCCACGTACAAAAGGCAGGCCAGCATTAACTGGCGCTCGTTGTTGAGGCAGGAAACCGCGTAGCTTTTTGCCTTGGCCCCGGCCAGAGCCGGCAGCAGGAGTCCCGCGAGGACAGCGATGATCGCCATGACTACCAGCAACTCGATAAGCGTGAAGCCGTCCGCGCTGCTGCGGCGCATCCGTTCGCACATGTTGCGCCCCATTCTCATATGCATTCGCTCGTTCGTTCCCCAGGGGTAGATTTACCTGGCTAATTTACTGCATCCACTTGCCTTGTCAAAGAGTGGGAGTGAGCTATCTTCTACACATTCCAATGGCGCTCATGAATCTAACAATATTGCTGGTCGTGGCCGCTGGGCTGACCGCCGTCAATGCTCCCGCCCAGGATTGGGCGAAGGCGCGTCTCGAGAAGTCCCCCCGCCACCTCGAATGGGTGAAGGTCAAACACGGCACGCGCGAGGCGAACTGCTTCATTGCCTACCCGGAAGTGAAGGACAAAGCCACTGCAGTCGTCGTGATCCACGAAATCTTTGGCCTCACCGACTGGGTCCGTGCCGTCGCAGACCAACTGGCGGAGGCCGGTTACATCGCCATAGCGCCTGACCTGCTGTCGGGCGCCGCGCCAGGCGGCGGCGGCACCGCTGAACTGGGGGGTGCTGACGCCGTTCGCAAGGCCATCTTCTCGCTCCCGCCCGACCAGATCACAGCGGACCTGAACGCGGTCGCGGAGTACGTGTCCAAACTGCCCGCCGCGAACGGCAAGGTCGCCGTGGGCGGCTTTTGCTGGGGGGGCACCCAATCTTTTCGTTACGCGACGAACAACAAAGACCTTCGGGCGGCCTTTGTGTTCTATGGCAGCGGCCCCGATAGTGAGCAGGATATTGCCCGTATCCAATGCCCGGTCTATGGCTTCTACGGCGGCAATGACGCCCGGGTCACAGCTACTGTTCCCAAGAGCACGGAGCTGATGAAGAAAGAGGGGAAGCCCTATCAACCGGTGACCTACGAAGGCGCTGGCCACGGATTCATGCGCGCCGGTGAAGCGCCCGATGCCTCAGCCGACAACAAGAAGGCGCGGGACGCGGCGTGGAAACGCTGGCTGGACATGCTTAAGAAGCTTTGACTCGGGAGAAGGTTATCCACATCATTCTGGCCACTCATGAAACTGAGAGCCAGATATGCATAAAGTGGTGGCTAGAGCCCAGCTCAGCCCCAACGTTACCCGGCTCGACGTAATCGCCCCACGCATTGCGCAAATCCGGCAGCCGGGCCAATTCGTTATCGTGCACCGGGCCGAGGGCGCGGAGCGGATCCCACTGACTATTGCGGATGCCAATCCCGCTGCCGGCACGATCGTTTTGGTTATTCAGTCGGTGGGCAAGAGCACCCGTGAATTGGTCGCACTGGAGCCAGGTCGGGCCATAGCCGGCATCGCCGGGCCGCTCGGCCACCCTACGGAACTGATCGCCTCGGGCCGCGCGCTCTGCATTGGAGGTGGCGTCGGCACTGCCGTCGTGCATCCCATCGCCCAAGGCTTGCAACGCCGCGGCGTCGCGGTGGTTAGCGTCATCGGCGGGCGCTCGAAGGAATGGGTGATATTTGAGGCGGAGCTGCGGCGGTTGGGCGAGGTACAGGTCTGCACCGATGACGGCAGTTATGGGCGGCACGGCTTTGTCACCGACGCCGCCAAAGATGCGCTGGCGGCGGGCGGCATTGACATCGTCTATGCGGTCGGACCAGTCCCCATGATGCGCGCGGTGGTAAACCTGACCAAGCCTTTAGGCGTGCGCACCATCGTCTCGCTCAACCCCGTGATGGTGGACGGCACCGGCATGTGTGGCGGCTGCCGCGTTGGAGTGGGCGGCCAGACGCTCTTTGCCTGTGTGGACGGTCCGGAGTTCGACGGCCATCTCGTGGACTTCGATCTCCTCATGGATCGCCTTTCCACCTACCGCGACTTCGAGCAGCAAGCCCTCGCCGCCTGCCAGGAGGGAGCTTGCAAAATTGGGCTGAAGTGACTCTCTCCGCATGTAACTCATGTAACCCATTTGACCCTTTTAACTCGATCAACTCCCTAAACGACCAGCCGTGCCCGCCAAACCGAGTACCAAGCAACGCCTGCAAATTGACCGGCAGAAGATGACCGAGCAGGACCCGCTGGTCCGCAACGCCAACTTCGACGAAGTCAATCTAGGTCTGCCCGAGAAGGTCGCCCTCCTCGAAGCCGAGCGTTGCCTGCTCTGCCGCGATCCAAAGTGCATTTCCGGCTGTCCGGTCATGGTGAACATTCCACGGTTTATCGAGATGCTCTGGCAGGGCAATCTGCCCGAAGCCGCGCAGTGCCTCCTCCACGACAACGCCCTGCCGTCCATCACCGGCCGGGTCTGCCCGCAGGAGACCCAATGCGAGATCGAGTGCATCCGCGGCAACAAAGGCCTGCCGGTGGCCATCGGCTATCTGGAGCGGTATGTCGGGGACTGGGCGCACGGCCAAAAGGACCAGCAATCTCTGAAGGTGGCACCGTCCACCGGCAAGAAAGTGGCCGTGGTCGGCTCAGGCCCCGGCGGACTCACCGCCGCGGGCGAGCTGGCCAAATGCGGCCACGCCGTCACCGTCTTCGAGGCCCTGCACAAGCCCGGCGGCGTGCTCGTGTATGGCATCCCGGAATTCCGGCTGCCGAAGAAGATCGTCGAGGCCGAGGTCGCACGGCTGGAGCAGTCGGGCGTCAAGATCGTCTGCAATACAGTGATTGGCCGCACCTACACCGTGCAGGAGCTGCGCGACCAGTTCGACGCGGTCTTTATTGCCAACGGCGCCGGACTCCCGGTCTTCATGAACGTCGCGGGAGAGAACTTTAAGGGCGTGTATTCCGCCAACGAGTACCTGACGCGCGTGAACCTCATGGCCGCTTACCAATTCCCCCGTGCCGACACGCCCGTGCTCAAAGGCCAGCGCGTCGCCACCGTCGGCGGCGGCAATGTAGCCATGGACTCCGCCCGCACCGCCAAACGACTCGGCGCGGAGTCCTCCATGATTGTCTATCGTCGCACGCGCAAGGAAATGCCCGCGCGCGCCGAGGAAATTCATCACGCGGAAGAGGAGGGCCTCCAGTTCGAGTTCCTGGTCGCGCCCATTGAGGTGATCGGCAACGACAAGAAATGGGTCGCCGGCCTCAAGTGCGTCCGCATGAACCTCGGCGAGCCAGACTCCTCCGGCCGCGCCCGGCCCATCGTCATCCCCGGCTCGGAGTTCGTTATCCCGTGCGATGTCGTGGTTGTAGCAATTGGCACCCGGGCCAACCCTCTGCTCACGGCCACCTGCCCGGACCTCAAGCTCAACAAGTGGGGCAACATCATCGTGGATGAGAAAGGCATGACCAGCCTGCCGGGCGTGTTTGCCGGCGGCGACATCGTCCGCGGCGCCGCTACGGTCATCCTTGCTATGGGTGACGGCAAACGCGCCGCGAAGGCGATGGACGATTACCTAAGCGGCAAAGCCTAGCCTCCAGTAGGCGACCTTCCGAGGTTTCCTCCAACTGGCGCTGCCCCGCGCCGCCCCCAAGACCCCTGATAGTGGCAGGTTAGCCCCCGGCTGCTCTCGGAGTCGGGCCGGCGGCCGTTGCATTTACAGGCCGTGTGCTAGCCACGGCATAGCCACGTACGAGACAGGTACGAGGCACGCACTAGCCTAATAGAATTTCTATTAAGCTAGTGCGTGTCTCGTACCTGTCTCGTGCCTGGCTAGGCACTCTGGGGACCCGTCCAGTGCCCAGACCAACCGAGGTGGGTGGGCGAACCCGGCTCCAGGCTTCCCAGCCAGGGAATTCCGTGCTGATCTGCAAGTGCCTGGACCCGAGTGATTTACGCCTTAACTGAGCGCCATTCAACCCCCGGGTGAGAGGTACGACGGTGAGACTACCGAGTAGCTATGACGAGTTCTGAGCTTAGCCTTGGGTCAGCGCCTGCATTTGGGCTTCGAGTTCATCCATGGTCAGGCCGCCCGGGGTCGTCCCCTTAGCCTCGATCCAATCGTTGTCGGCAATTGCATAAACCTCGTCCACGAAGTGGGCAAAGAAAGCCCACGTCATCGTGTAGTATTGCCCCCAGGAGATGACCCTGGCGCCCTGGGCGTCGTAGCCGGCGAGAACGACCGCATGGCCTCCGACGAGCTTTGCTTTTTGGGGATCATAATCCCAGACGGCTGGCGGCACCATAACCGCCGGATCCATGCTCTCCGGCACATTAAAACCGATATAGGCCAATCCGCAGTCATTGATGGTTCGCTTCACATCATCCACATTGCGCGGGTCAACTTCCACGAACGCGGTGATCTTCTGGCGCCCGGCGCCCTTGGGCCCGATGGGCGCACCCTTTTTGAGCAAGTAAGTCAGCACATGCTGCTCATTGCCGCCCGGCCCTTCGCCGGGAATACGCGGATTGTAACCGCAGGCTAGAATGTAAAGCTTCTCCACGTCGCCGTCCGGCTGGGTCACGACCTGGCCGGCTGCGTTGTAACTCCAGACCTGCATTGCGTGATACACAGCCGCGCAGGTGCAGTCGCCGAGCTGGTCGTTCAGCATCATGCCCAGGTTCGAGGGCATTCCTTTCGTATAGTCCACCGCCGCGGGAGGCGGAGCTAAGGTTTGCCCGGCGAGCAACGCGCTCATGTGCGGCACGCGGGCATCGTAAGTGCGCAGCAGCCGGCCGAGTTTGTATGTTCTGGAGGCTGATGGTTTAGTCTTCATATTGGTTGGGCTCTGTGTGTTAGGTCACCCTCGTCTGTGCAAGGCCACTGCGCAACCGGTGGTCGGCACGGGCTCCGTCGGTTTGGTGAAAGGAGACAAGTCTTTCGGCAGCTTGCGCTCATGAGGCAGAAAATCCAAGCCAGCCTGCCGCGCGACGGTTTCCAGGTAGGCGTAGGCTTGGCCGTATTGCCCGCTTGGCTTCGGCGGCACGCCGATCAGCGCCACTAACGCCCCTCCGGTGCTGATGCGCCGCGGCGTCCAGGCGTTAACCCACTCGCGAAGACCCGGCGGCAATGTGCCCGTGTCACGGAAAGACACCACCAGGATGTGCGCCCTGGCGGCCTCGTTCACCGCCTCCGTAAAGAGGGCAGGATGCGCCAGATCGCTGATCCTCCATGCTGTGCGGCAAATGCCCCCGCTACCAATTAGGTCGCCCACCCGGCCCCATAATTCCATCGCCCAATAATGGGTGAGCGGGTCTTCATAAGCGATGACCACTCTCAAAGCCAGATCGCTGTCGTCTTCGGCCTGTGCCTGTGGGGCCAGCCTTGCTCTTCGGCTCAGGAAATGTCTCCGTTGCATATTTCAAAGCGTCCGGTGGGCCGCACGCGTTTCCGCCAGGCTACGTCGGTCGCCCAGTTGACGGTGATCACAGCGCGCCCGGCACGCCCAGCGAACATTGCCGGGCGGAAATCGGCGTCCCGGCTAAGCCGTTCACCCCCCGTCGGGTGATGACAACACCGAAACGCCGGCTCCCCGTGCCCCGAACGTGCGTTCTCCATTCCCCCGGCAAACTCGACCCTCACTCCATAGTTCATATGATTCCCAGCTTTCCTTCTGTTCTGCAGCGCATCTGCCCACTTGGCCTTGGCCACCCGGCGGTACAGTCGCCACGTTGAAGTTCGGGGGGCATAATAGAGCGCGGGTGCCAGAAGGGGCAGTCAGGTTAAGCGGAAATGTTGTGTCAGGGTTCTCCCCGACACGCCCTCCAGGGAGAGTCACTTGGAAGGCCGGACAAAAGAATAGCTCTCGTTCAACCACCCTTGGCGCAATGCATACTGCACCATCTCGGTTCGGCTCCGCAGACCCAACTTCTCGCCGACTCGGAGCCGGTAGGTCTCAACCGTCTTGACGCTCAACTGGAGGTTATTGGCGATCTCCTTGTTGCTGTAGCCCCAAGCCAGAAGGATCAGGATTTCCTTCTCCCGCTCGCTGAGGTCCGCCGGGCGCCACCCGTCTTTCGTGGGCCTATCCACGGGGTGGGCCGCCAAGGCCTTGCTGGCCAGGGTCGAGTCGAAATGGTTCACCCCGCGGGCGACGTCACGAATGGCTTGGATCAGATCATCCCCGGCCGAGCGCTTGAGCACGTACCCAGCCGCGCCGGCCTTGCACAACTGTAAGAGATAACTTGCGTCCTCGTGCACCGTCAGCGCCACCACCTTTACGGCCGGCTGTTCCGCCCGCAGCCGTTCGGTCGCCTGCAATCCATTCACCCTCGGCATCGAGAGGTCCATTACCACCACGTCTGGCTTCAGTTCACGCGCTTTCTGCATCGCTTCCTGGCCGTCAGCCGCTTCGCCGACAACGCGCATGTCCCGCTGACCGTTAATCAGCAGACGCAACCCGTCCCGCACAACCATGTGATCGTCGGCCAAAAGCACACGGACCTTTTTCATGACCAATTACGGAAGCTCCTGAGCTAAAGTCTGCGGCGCTGGCGAACTTGCTTGCTCAGGGGCATTCTCCGCATCCTTGGACACGAACCCAATGCAAAGCCCCGCCAGCACCATCGAGCCCCCGCCCAGCAGGACCGCGTTCATCGGGTTGTCGCCCAACGCGTGTTTCATGAGCGTGCCAAGCCCGAGCGACGCCAGGATTTGCGGTATGACGATGAAGAAGTTGAACACACCCATGTAGAAACCCATCTTCTGGGCTGGGATGGCATTTGCCAGCATCGCGTAGGGCATGGACAGGATGCTGGCCCAGGCCACCCCCACCAGCACCATGGAGCCTATGAGCAGGTGTTGCTCGTGGATTGCAACCGCCAACAGGAGGCCGCAGCCGCCGCACGCCAGGCACACCCGGTGGATTGACCGGGCGGAGAACACCTTCACCAGGGCCAGCAGCGCGAACGCGAAGACGAAGGCTGTGCCGTTATAGGCCGAGAAACACACCCCACCCCATGCCGCGCCTTGCTGGTAGCGGCGCGCCGCCGCCAGGGCGGTGTGGATGTCCCCCGCCGCGCCCGCCGCCTCAGGTGAATCCGGCCCAGCCACTTTATGGGCCATAAGCGCCGCAGCGAAAGTCTGCACCAGCGGGCTCTCCGCTTCTTCCTTGGGAACCTCTGCGGATGTTGGCGGATGACTCGCGATCAGCCCTTGCAGCTCCGCCACGTCAATCCGCGCCGCTGGATCAGGTGCCGCGGGCTTTAGCCCGAGCATCTGAAGCACTGAATCATACCAGGGGTGCTGTCCCGCATTCCGTGCTGGTTCCTCCGCCAGTTCCTTCTTGCGCGCCTCGTAAGCTCGGGCAACCGCCGCAGCCTGGGCGATATAGGGTCCGCCGGCTTCACTCTGAAGTACCGCCTCGACCCCGGGCTCGCGGACCCCCAGTGGCCGGCCATGGAAGACACCGGTTGCCACCGCCGGCACGAAGTACAGCCACATGCAGAACAGCGCAAACCATGTAAAGAACTGCACCACCGCAAGCTGCCGCATGGTCCGCGGCATCGAGCCGATCCCGGCAAAGATCTCCCGGAACGCACGGCCCACTCCCGCCGACTCCGCCTTCATCTTCTTGAACGCCGCCAGGTCCTCCGGGGGGTATTCCCGCGTCGTGAGTATCGTGTAGAGCACCGCGGCGAAGAACACCGCCGACCCGATGTAGAACGCCAGCTTCACCGCGGGTGGAATCGAGCTGCTGACCGTCGCCTCGTTGCTCACACCGAAGCCGTTCGTCAGCATGTAGGGCAGGGCCGAGGACAGCACCGCGCCCAGGCCAATCAGCAAACTCTGCATGGCGAAGCCGCTCTTCCGCTGCTCTGTTGGCAGCATGTCGCCCACGAAGGCCCGGAACGGCTCCATCGTGATGTTCACGCTCGCGTCCAGAATCCACAGCAACCCCGCCGCCATCCAGACCTTCCCCGAATTCGGCATGGCCAGGAGCGCCAAGCTGGCCAGGATGGCGCCGGTCAGGAAGTAAGGTCGCCGCCGGCCCAGCCCGCCCCAGGTGCGGTCGCTCGCGTAGCCGATGATCGGTTGCACCAGCAACCCGGTGAGCGGCGCCGCGAGCCACAGCACGGCCAGCTCGGATTCCTTCGCGCCCAGGTATTGGTAAATGGCGCTCATGTTCGCCATCTGGAGACCCCAGCCGAACTGGATGCCAAAGAACCCGAAACTCATGTTCCAGATCTGCCAGAAGCTTAGGCGTGGTTTCTGCATGGGCGCGGACCGTCAGATTCGGTGATTGAGGCCGGACATGGTGTCACTTCATCATTCCCCGTCCCCCGAGGCAAGCCCTTTTCCTCCACTCACGTGCGCGTAGCGGCAGTCATCCTGACTGCCGTAGAGCCGGGCATCCGGCCCGGCGGATTATGGAATGGCGTGGTGCGCATGTTGGGAATCAGGCGCGCGGGTCCGGGCGGCAAGATGCCGCCCGCTACAGCAGGCAGACGCTGCTGCTGCATGCCCGCCTCAGGCAGTGCTGACAGCAGGGGCTCTCCGGGCGCGCAAGGCTTCGCTGAGGCTGAGGAGCGGCCCTGTCAGGCACGTCGTCACCAGGGCCATGATGACCAGCATCGTGAACATGGCTGGTGAGAGGATTCCGAGGTCGTAGCCGATGTTGAGCGCGACCAATTCAATGAGGCCGCGCGAATTCATCAGGGCGCCCAGCGCAAACGAATCGTGCCAATTGACTCCGGTCAGGCGTGCCGTAAACATCGCCCCGCCCAGCTTGCCGACCGTGGCCAGGAGGATCAGGCCAAGGCAAATCAGCCATGCGCTGGGCTCGTTCAGCAGCCCAATCTGCGTTCGCAGCCCGGTGAAGGCGAAGAAGAGCGGCAACAGGAAGACTGAGCTGAAGTGTTCGAGCCGCTCCTTCAGGACCTCGCGGAACTCGCCCCGGCGCGGCATCGCCACCCCGGCAAGGAATGCGCCGAACAGGGCGTGAATCCCGATCACATCCGTCGCCAGCGCGCAGGCAAAGAGGAACACCAGTACGCCTGCCATGACACCCTTGTCGGGGACGCCGCCGTCGAGCACCGCATGGCCAATCCACCCCGGCAGGCGTGGCTTGATCCAGAACAGGATCACCCCGATGAAGAGCGCCACCAGCGCCACGCTCAGGAACGCGCCGGCCAGGCCGCCCGCCTTCACCACGGCCACCACCACGGCCAATGCGCTCCACGCCATCACGTCGTTCATCGCGGCACAGGCAATAGCGGTGGTCCCCACGGCGGTTTTCGTCAGGCCGCGATCCTCCAGGATGCGAACCAGCACCGGAAAGGCGGTGATGCTCATCGAGATGCCCAGGAACAGGGCAAAGGCCAGAAAGGTGGTGTGCGGCACCCCGAATACCGGGAATAGCAGGAGCGACACCCCCACACCGAGCAGATACGGAAACAGGATGCTGACTTTGCTGACCAGCACCGCCGTGTTTGCCTGTTGCCTCAACTCCGCAAGGTCGAGCTCCATACCGACCACGAATATGAACAGGCAGACCCCAATCTGGCTCAATATGCGCAGCGTACCGAGCGAGGCCGCGGGAAAGATGAAATTGAACACGCCCGGCCACAGCCAGCCGACCAAAGACGGCCCAAGCAGGATGCCCGCAATCATCTCCCCGATGACCGCAGGCTGGGAAGCTTTCCGCGCGAGGGCGCCGCAAAGTCGCGTCACCATGACAATCAGGATCAGTTGCGCGAGCAGCCGCGTGAGCGGATCCTGATAGTGCTGAGGCAGATAAGCCAACAAAGAGGCCGCAGGCTCCAGTCCGGGTGTGCTATTCGAGGGGGCAGCTGCTTGTTGCCGCACCGCAAGCGGTGGCGGCGGCGCCTGGAGTTTGCGTCCCTGCTCCAGAGCCGCGTAAAGCCCGAGCCCGAAGAGGGCCAGGACCAGCGGATACAGAAAGACACTCTTGTTCATGCGTAACCGAAGACTAATACACCACATTACGAATGTTCACCAGCTTCGATCCGCCCAGCCACTCAGCCAGGGATGCACGTTAAAATGACCGTATTAACCCGTATGAACCTCCTTGACGTAAATCCCTGGATTCAATCCCATCACGCCATGCGGGGAACCAGGATTTGGGCGCTATGAGCATGGAAGCACCGCTGCCTGCAGGCGAAGGCGGGCCGATAAAGAAACAACCTGCGCTCCGGCTGTGGTTTTTGGCCGCCGTCCTGGGGCTGGCGGCCTTGTATGCATGGCTGTTGTGGCCTTCCAATACGGGGATCAGCGCTTTCGACTTGAGCCGTGAGGACGGCAAGTCGCGCTTTGAGGCGACGAGCTTTTCGAAGCTGGAAGCGCCACCGCACCTTCCGCCGTATCAGCAACTACTTTGGGCGTGGCGGCAGTACCTGTGGCGACACAGAAAGCGGAACCCCGCCGCATACACCTTTCCCGCTTGCCCGGTTCAGGACTTGCCGATTGGGGTAATGCTTCACCAGTGCATGGAGCTTACCGGAACGCAGTATTTGATCGCAGTGGAGATTGCCGGCGGGGTTGAGTTCGGCAACACCAATGCCCTGAATGGCACACAGTGGGTGGCGGCGTTCGAACATGCAGTCGAGACGAGCGGGCCGGTCATTTGCTACGACTACGTAAAGAAGCGCAACTTCCAGGACACCCTCTTGGTGATTCGCGAACGGCCCGGGGTGGTCAAGATCGTGCCTCGCACTAAACTGGCCGAGTATCAGAAGACCGGCTTGGTAAAGGCGGGCGCGCGGTGAGCATGACCAGAGCAGCCCAGGCTCTTGCGGCCATTGCTTGCATCGTGGCAGGCGTGGCGCTCTCGCATCTCATCGAGCCCGGCGTTCGAGTTGAACACGTGACCCTCGCCGGGGACACTCCAGCGCTTAAGTTCCGCCCGGCGGGATCAGGCCCGCACCCCGTCGCGCTGCTGGCCCACGGTATCACGGCGTCCAAAGAAACGCTGTTTCGGTTCGGCGAGGCCCTGGCTGCGGCGGGGTTTGTCTGCTACGCCTATGATTCCCCCGGGCATGGGGAATCGCCGCGGCGGTTTTCCCTCAATCAGATTGTGCACACGCCCCGGAGAATCGCGCAGGAAGTGGGGCCGGTGGATGTGTTCCTCGGTCACTCGATGGGCGGGTGGGTCGAGGCGGTCGCCGTAAACGAGGACGGCCTCAGCCCGCGGCTCTTCGTCGCGGTCGGCGTCCTCCCGACCTTCGGAACGCAGGGGCCGCCGCTGTTGGTCCTGGCGGGCCGGTTTGAGGAGGCATTTGCTTTGGTCCGGCTTGCGCGCCAAAGGGGTGTCCGCGTGGTGCTTTCGCCGTGGTGCGATCATGCGGGCGAACCTTTCGACCCGTTGCTGGTGAACGCGGCCGTCCGGGCCGCATGCGCTGCGGTCGGCAAGACGCCGCCGGCGGTCCCTACGCGCTGGATGTGGCGCCTGGGCGGATTGGCGCTCGGGATGATCGGTGCGATTGGACTGGCGTTGTGGCTGCCGGAGTTCCCGCCTCGCTGGGCGCGGGTACGTGGGCCGCTGGTGGCGCTCATCGTCCTTACCGTCATGGCCTGCACCACGGCGACATGGATCGGCGGCGCGCCGGTGATGAGGCGCGCCCCGCAGGAGATCGTTCTCATGGCCATCGCCCTGCTCGTGATCATCGGTGCGGGCAAGCTGAAGATTCCACGCTGGAGCTTTACCGTCCTTTTAGCCGCGGTGGGGGTTGGGTTCGCGGTCGTGGGCATACATCTTCTCGCGCTGTTCGCCTGGTGCGGTGCGATGGTCCTGACGTGCGGAGCGCTTACCGGCGCTATCGCCGCCCGGCGCGGCTGCCGGCTTGATGGGGACATCGCCATGGCCCTCTTCGTGGGTTATGCTCTCGGGCAATGGATGCCGATGATCTACTAAGCCCCGGAACATGATCCGCCGCGATTACATCCTCCGAATGATCGAAGAGTTCATGCAAGTGCTGTCGCGCATCAACTCTCTGAAACGGGGCCAGCTTTGGCGGGAGGCGGACGACCTTATTGACGCCGAGTTCAAGCGCCTGATCAGCGCGGGGACGCAAGCTGCGGCGCAAATGAGTGAGACTGAATTGCTGGCGAAGATCATCCAGGGCGAACCCACCCAGGGGGTGCACCACAAAGCCCTGCTGCTGACCACCCTGCTCAAGGAAGCGGGCGACCTGGCCCTGGCGCAGGACCGGGCGGCGGAAGGCCGGGCGTGCTATCTGAAGGGCTTGAACTTGCTGCTGGAAACGCTGGCCAGAGCCGAGGTGTCGGACTTCCCGGACTTCGTGCCGAAGGTGGAAGCTTTCGTGGAAGCGCTGCGGGACGCGCCGCTGCCACTGAACACGCAGGCCCGCCTCATGCAGCACTACGAACGGCTCGGGGAATTCGGCAAAGCCGAGGATGCGCTCTTTGCCATGCTGGAGCCTGAACCGCATGAGACGAAGCTCGTGGAGTTCGGCATCAGCTTTTACCGGAGGCTCGGGAGCCACAGCGATGCCACCCTGAGCGCTGGGAACCTGCCGCGGGCGGAATTGCAGGCAGGCCTGGCAGAGCTTGCGCGCCGAAGGCGTTCGCGAGGGTAGGGACGCCTCGCCGAGGCGGCCGCGCGGGCGTTTCGGCGAAACGCCCCTACCAACGGGGTGCGCGGAGAGCAGGTGGCCTGTTCAAAGCGCTGGGTTCCTGTTACCTTCGCTTGACCTAAAGGCCGAACTGGGAGTAGATTCTGAGTGATGAAACTGAGATTGGATCTGCTGGAACATCTGACCGACCAGGACATCCTGGAGGAGGTTCTGGCGAACAATCACCGCTACAAACCCGAGCCACTTTTCTCAAAAACCCGAGTTGGGAGCTTGTCGTCGGCCTCAATCGAGGAGCGTGCGCAAGAGGAGGCGCGCGGCACGGCCAGAATTCAGAGAGCTATGCAGCGCTTGAAGCAGAGTGGCGCCGCCGCCAAACCGAAGTCTCCACCCTCGACGAAGCCATAGAGTTCCTACGGCAGTGCCATCGCCGCGCCCCTTTTCTCTTCTTCAACGGCAACACATTCGCCGACGTGCGCGTGCGATTGGATGATCCCCGGCGGTAGCAGAGCGTTTGTCAACTCCCGGCCTGCTTCAGCAGCGATATGACTTTGTCCACAGCTTCGTCGGCCTTCGTAGGAATGAGCGCGCCGTTGCGCGGCTTGATCTCGACCTCACCCTTGGCCAGCGATTTCTCGCCGACCCCGACGCGGATAGGGAAACCTACCAGCTCCGAATCCTTAAACTTCACCCCCGGCCGGTCGTTGCGGTCGTCAAGGATCACGTCCACGCCGCGCGCGGTCAGGTCGGCGTAGATTTGCTCGGCGCGCTGCATGACGGCGCTGTCGGGCGCGACGTTGAGCGGCGTGATGCACACCGTATAGGGCGCCACGCTGATGGGCCAGATGATGCCGTTGTCGTCGTGGCTCTGCTCAATGACCGCTTGCAGGGTGCGGGTGACGCCGATGCCATAGCAGCCCATGATCGCCGGCTGCTGCTTGCCCGCTTCATCGAGGAAGAGCGCGTTGAGGGACTTGCTATACTTGGTGCCGAGCTTGAAGACGTGGCCAACCTCTATGGCACGCTGGACCTTGAGCGGTTGGCCGCACTTGTGACACGCCTCGCCCGCCTGCACGAGCCGCAAGTCGGCCCAGTGCGCGACTTGAATGTCCCGCCCGATGGCGACGTGGCGCAGGTGGAAGCCGTCCTCGTTGGCGCCGGTGGTCATCTCAGCGGCGTCGCGCAGACGCCCGTCGGCATAGAGCAGGAACTTCGTGACGCCGACCGCCCCGAGGCTGCCCGGATGCGCGCCCAAAGCGGCGAAAATCTCCTCGGCCTCCGCAGGCCGGAGGGTCGCCGTGCCGAGCGCGCTGACGAGCTTGGCCTCGTTCAACTGGTCGTCCCCGCGCAGCAGGATCAGCACGATCTTGCTCTCGGCCATATAGACCAGCGTTTTGATCTGCCGATCCGCCGTCACGTTGTGGGGCGCCTTGCTCAGCGCTTCGATGGTCACTACGCCAGGCGTGGCAAACTTTTCGACCGAGGACTGCGGACTCTGGACTGTGGACTTGGCAACCGCGCTCGTCGCCTTCTCGACGTTTGCCGCATACCCGCACCCGTCGCAGAACACCACTTCGTTCTCTCCCGTCTCGGCGGGCACCATGAACTCGTGCGAGAACTTGCCGCCCATCACGCCCGTGTCGGCCTCCACAGCGATGGTCTTGAGCCCGCAACGCTGGAAGATGCGCGCGTAGGCGTCATACATCTTGTGGTAGCTCGTCTGCGCAGCCTCGTCGGTGGCGTCGAAGCTGTAGGCGTCCTTCATGATGAATTCCTTCGCGCGCATCAGGCCGAAGCGGGGGCGAATCTCGTCGCGGAACTTGGTCTGAATCTGGTAGAAGTTCTTAGGCATCTGCCGGTAGGAGTTGATCTCACCCGCCACAAGCGTGGTGATGACCTCTTCGTGCGTCGGCCCGAGGACCCATTCCTTCTTGGCGCGGTCGCGGACCTTGAACAGCACGTCCTTGGCGGTCTCGTAGCGTCCGCTTTGCTGCCAGATATCCGGCGGCTGCAGGGCGGGCATGAGCAGTTCGAGGGCGCCGGCGCGGTTCATCTCCTCGCGCACGATCTGCTCGACCTTGCGCAGTGCGCGCAGCCCCAGCGGCATGAACGTGTAAAGCCCGCCCGTGAGCTTGCGGATGAGCCCGGCGCGCAAAAGTAGTTTGTGTGAGACGATCTCGGCCTCTGCCGGCGTCTCTTTCAACGTGGGAATAAGTGTCTGTGACCAACGCATAAGAGCCGCGGAGTGTGCAGGGCGAGGAAGTGGATGGCCAGCCGGAAATGATAGGCGTACACTGAGAGGCAGAGCCAACCCGTGAAGGAAGGCCTCCGGTATCGAGAGGATGGTTTCAGGGCCCCCAAAGCCCTGGCTCCGGGCCGCCCGAGGGGCGCCTGCAGCCCCGCAGTGCCTCGCTAGCCGCACCGTAGCTCCTAGCTTGTTCCTAGGATGTTCCTACCTTGTTTCTAGGTTGTTTCTAGCCTCCTCGTTTGCCCCTTCACCCGCTGCCCGCCCGGTTGCGCCGGGTCGTCTTCCGCTCTTCCGCACAGAGCCATCGGACTCCCCGCCGGTTACAATAATTTGACGCGATTCGCAGGCGCCTTGTTCAATCTGCGCTCGCCCCTCTTACTTCACTGTATTCACCAGCGGTGCAAACCCGCCGATGCGCACTTCGAGCTTGTCCCCGGACGCAATCGGCCCAACTCCGCTCGGCGTCCCGGTGAGAATGATGTCGCCCGGCAGTAAGGTCAGGTTCGTCGAGATGAAGCTGACGAGCTGGTGGCAGTTGAAGATAAGCTGGTTGGTATTCGAGTTCTGGCGCAACTGGCCATTCTGGAAGAGCTGGATGGTCAGGTCATGCGGGTCAATCTTCGTCTCCACGTACGGCCCCAGCGGCGTGAAGGTGTCGAACGACTTGGCGCGGGCGTATTGCGTCTCGCTGTTTTGGATGGTGCGATCGCTAATGTCCTCGGCCGCAGTGTAGCCGAAGATATAGCGCGCCGCTGCCGCGGGGGTGACATTACGGATGCGCCGGCCAATCACGATGCAAAGCTCGGCTTCGAAGTCCGTCCGGTGGTTGGGGAACGGAATCTCGATCTTGCCGCCGTCGGGAATCAGCGAGGTCGGGGCTTTGAACCAGATCAGCGGCTGCTTAGGGAGCGGCTTGTTCTGCTCGCGGGCATGGTCTGCGTAATTCAGGCCGACGGCGATTACTTTTGAGGGCGAAACGGGCGTCAGCGTGCGCACACCCTTGATGTCGGTTGGCTTCTTATCGAACGAAGGAGAGCCGAACACGTCGCCGCGCACGCGGAAGACCTCGCCATCAACCACTTTGGCGTAGAAGATGTCGTCGCCTTTTTGGAATCGGCCAATCGCTGCCATAGGAAGGAGCGTAGCGACCGGACCTGCCATTCTGCAAGCCGAAACCGCGGGATACCGCCCTGCGGCAGCCAGGATGCCAGCAGCCACGTAGTGGTGGGGAAGAGATGCGCGCCGTGGTTGAACGGCGCAAGTTGCAGATTGTTTAATCCCCAGACCGTGCGCTATTCTGCAAGCTGGCATTAGCCACTGGCAGCCGACCGGGACATGACTCCGACATTACTGATTGTGGATGATGAAAAGACGACGCGTGAGGGTTTGCGCGCGGCGTTGGAGCATCATTACGACGTGTATCTGGCGGAGGATGCCAAGGCAGCGACGGAGTTGCTGGAGAAGGAAAGCTTCGATGTGTTGCTAACGGATTTCCGGCTGCCCAGCGAGGACGGGATGAAGCTGATCGCGCGGGCCAAGTCGCTCGCCAAGCCGCCGATATGCATCCTCATGACCGCCTACGGGTCCGAGGAGCTGGCCGTCGAGGCGATGAAGCAAGGTGCGGATGATTACATCGCCAAGGGGCGATTGCAGATTGATGAGCTGGAGCTGCGGATCGGGCGCGCGTTGCGGCGACAGAACCTGGAGGTGGAGAACGTGTCGCTCCGGCAGCAGCTCGACGTGAAGTTCGGGATGGAGAAGCTCATGGGCGAGTCGCCGGCAATGAAGGAAGTGTTCGAGATGATCCAGCAAGTGGCGCCGACGCGCGCCAGCGTGCTGTTACAGGGCGAAAGCGGCACCGGCAAGGAGATGGTCGCCAAGGTTATCCACCAGCTCAGCCCGCGCGCGCAGCAGATGATCGTAACGGTGCATTGTGCCGCGCTGACGCCAACCTTGCTCGAGAGCGAGCTGTTCGGGCACGAGAAAGGGGCGTTCACAGGCGCCTACGAACGGCGGATCGGGCGCTTTGAGCGCGCGCAAGGAGGGACGCTGTTCCTGGACGAGATCGGCGAGATTGATGCTTCCATCCAGGTAAAGCTGCTACGGTTCCTGGGCGAGCGGACGTTCGAGCGCGTAGGGTCAAATAAGACGCTCACGGCGGATGTGCGGCTGATCGCGGCGACGAACAAGAACCTGGAAGAGCTGGTGAAGGAGGGGAAGTTCCGCGAGGACCTGTTCTTCCGATTGAGGGTGGTGGAGATCTGGCTGCCGCCTTTGCGCGCAAGGCTGGAGGATATTCCACTGCTGGCGCAGACGTTCCTTCGAGAGTTCAGCCAGGAGAACAACAAGGCGGTCAACAGCTTCACTGCGGACGCGCTGGATCTGCTCATGCAGTATCAGTGGCCCGGGAACGTGCGCGAGCTGCGGACCGCGATCGAGCACGCGGTGGTGCTGTGCCGCGGCGACAAGATCACCGCGCGCGATCTGCCGCCGGGCGTGCGCGCCGGCGGGGCCGGAGCCGCCGGGAGCGCCAATCCACCGCGGTCGCTTGCGCGCAGTGATGTGACGGTCAAGGAGGCCGAGAAGCAGCTCATCGCCCGCGCGTTGAAAGACACGGATGGGAATCGCACCTTAGCGGCCCAAAAGATCGGCGTGAGCCGCCGCACGTTTCACCGCAAGCTGCACGAACATCATCTCGAAGGGTTCTAAACTATGCCGTTTCTCCAAGATGTCATTCATAAGCTCGAAGTGGGCGGCGGCCCGCGCTTTTTCCGCGTCGGCCTGGCAGTGCTCGCCGTAGCGCTTCTCACGGTGGGCTACAATTGGCGCGCCTTCAAGAATATGGCCTGCGAGGAAGCGATGGACTCCGCGCAGCTTGCCCGCAACATCGCGCAGGGCAAAGGCTACACGACTCTCTTCATCCGCCCTTTCAGCATGTATCTCATCAGTCGGCACAATCCCAGCAAGGCCGACGACCCGAGCCAGATCAAGGGGATGCATCCTGATCTGGCAAACCCTCCGGTGTATCCCTTCCTGCTGGCCGGCGTGATGAAGGTCCTGCCTTTTCATTACCTGCTGCCGGCCAAGCCCAAACCCTTCTGGAGCGTCAACGGCAGATTCTGGCGCTACGAACCGGACTTTCTTATCGGCGTGGTCAACCAAGTCTTGTTCTTCGGCGTCATCGCACTGACCTTCTTTCTCGCCCGGCACCTGTTTGATGCCCGCGTGGCCTGGCTCTCGGCCGGCCTGCTGCTGGGCACGGAGTTGTTCTGGCGCTTCTCCGTCTCGGGATTGTCCACGATGTTGCTGGTCCTGATCTACCTGGGGCTGGCGTGGTGCCTGGTCTTGATCGAACAGGAGGCGCGCGAGCCAAAGCGAGGGCTGGCGTGGCTTCTCGTGCTGGCAGGAATGGCGGGGGTCGTGCTCGGTGTGGGCGGCCTGACTCGCTACTCCTTTGCGTGGCTGATATTTCCCGTCCTGCTCTTCCTGATCTTGTTTGGGGGACGGCAGCGGGTCCTGCTGGCTGTGATTGCCCTGGTCACGTTCCTGGGGACGATGACGCCCTGGGTGGTGCGCAATTACCACGTGAGCGGCACTCCATTTGGCACGGCGGGGTACGCCGTCATGGAGAACACGATCCTCTTCCCGGAGCACCGCCTGGAACGCTCGCTGGAACCTGATTTAAGCCGTCTTTACCTGCCGCCGTATTGGACTAAACTCATGACGAACACCCGCCAGATTGTGCAAGGCGAGCTGCCCAAGCTCGGCGGCAGTTGGATTACGGTCCTCTTCCTGGCTGGGTTGTTGGTTGGGTTCCGTAACCTGGCCGTAACAAGGCTGCGCTACTTCCTGCTGGGCTGCCTGGTGGTCCTGGTGATTGTTCAGGCGCTGGGGCGAACCCAGCTTTCCGAGGACTCGCCCGAGATCAATTCCGAGAACCTGCTCGTTCTGCTGGCCCCGCTGGTGCTTGTTTATGGCGTCAGTCTCTTCTTTCTGTTGCTGGACCAGATGGACTTTCCGTTCCCGCAGTTGCGCTACGTTACCATCGGCATCTTCACAGTGATCGTCTCCCTGCCCATGATTCTCACTTTTCTGCCGCCCAAAACCACCGCGGTCGCCTATCCTCCCTATTACCCGCCGGTCATCCAGCGCATTGCCGGTTGGCTGAAGGAGAAGGAACTGACCATGAGCGACATTCCATGGGCTATGGCGTGGTACGGCGAACGCCAGTCGGTCTGGCTCACCCTCAGGTGCAACAAGGACCCCGGCACGCACGAGGATTTCTTTAGCATCAATGACGCCTGGGATAAGAAGCCCATCAGCATCCTCTATCTCACCCCCATGACCATGGACGCGCACTTCCTGTCGCAATGGATTAAGGCGGGCGACCAAAGCTGGGGCTACTTCATCTTGGAAACTCTGGTGAAGAACAAAGTGCCCGACTACTTTCCGCTTAGCCAGACGGAGAAAGGCTGGCTGCCCGATCAGATCATGCTCGCAGACTGGCCTCGCTGGCGAAAACCTGAGTAACGCGCGGCCCACGCCTCGCGTCGGAGCGCGGACATTTCTGACCGACCGGCCACCCTCGACTAATCGGCGGACATGGCCTTCCGCGCTCCACTTGTGTCGTTGGGCACCCAGGGCAGAATGAGCCTCGAAGGGTAACGCGTGCAGTGCTCAATCCCCTGCTGTGCCACCGCCAATTCACGGTCGGCATTCTGGTCGGCGGCCGTGTTGTGGTTCCGGTCGTAATTGGGGAAATCGGAACTCGTGACATCCAGGCGGATGCGATGGCCGGGCAGAAAAGCATTGGCCGTCGGGCCAAGACGGATGGTGTATTTGAGCACCTCACCGGGCTTGATCAGACGGGGCTTGTGCAAGCCTTCGCGATACCGCGCCCGCGCCAACCCCATGCAGACATCGCGCGCCAGCCCATCGGGGGCCACGTCAATAAGCCTCGCCACCCAATCCGTGTCGGGGGCCGACGACGCAGCGTACAACTCGACCTCGGGCAAGCCGGTCACCTCGAGCCGGCTGGTCAGCGACTCAGTCTGGAACACCAGGACGTCCATGCGGTTGGATAGCGGACGCTGGTCCATCGCGCAGGTGAAATTCCCCGGGGCAAAGAGTGTCGGCACAGGATCACGCGGATCGTAGGTGTAACGGTCGGTCGCTCCGGCATTGAGCCGCTGCTCAGTCAGCTTTCCGTCGCCGGACGGCGTATTGGCCCTTCCTTCACTGGTTAGGTAGAGCGTCCGGGCTCGCGCCCTCTTCACTGGCCAGTTCTGCTCGTCCCGCCAGCGGTTGTCTCCCATGATAAAAAGCCTTACCGGCGCTTCCCGATCCAACCCATTCGTCTTGCCCTTGAGCCAATAATCGAACCAGTGCACGTCCAGCATCGCCAAATCCAGGTCTGCCTCCGGCCCGAAGTCTATCTTGCCAAATTGGCGGCCTCCCGGTGGGAAGTGGCTCCAGGGGCCAACCACGAGTTTCGATCCCCTTCGTGCCGCGCGCGTCTTCCCCTGCTTGACCAGCGTCTGGAACAGCCGCATGTCGCCCTTGGCGTGATCGTACCACCCCACCACATCCAGGTTCGGGACCGTGATCTGCCGGCAGCCCTCGTCGAGCGTCCACGGGTTGGTGTCGGGATGCCTTAGCCAATCCAGCATGTAAGGGGTCTCGTCTTCAAACGCCTCCTGGGGCAAGTCCAGCCACGGCATGAAGTCCAGCCACATGCGCCCCTGCCCGGCGTCCCACGCCGCCGCCGCCTCCGCTTCCGTATGCGTGCCGGGCCGGTTCGCCCGCCGCCTCACCTCGGGCGACATCGTCACGATGGACCAGCGCAAACGCCGCCCGGGCCGGATAGTCCCGGGCCCTTCCAGGTCGTTATAGCGTGCCGCAATGCTGTGGGCCGACATGGCGGCCAGGGCCGGCGGCTGCAGCGGCGCCAAACGCCATTGCAGGAACGCGCCGTATGAAAACCCGATTGTCCCGACCTTGCCGCTTGCCCCGGGCATTCCCGCCGCCCACTGCACGGTATCGTAGCCATCCTCGGCATCGTGCGTGTGTGGCCGCAGCCAGGATTCCCACGTGCCCTCCGACGCGTACCGGCCACGCACGTCCTCGCAGACTACGATGTATCCCGCCTTTACGTACTTGTCGAAGTGCTGCTTGAGCTTCCCGTAGGGCGTGAGCCAAACCAGCACGGGGCAAGGTCCGCCGCCATCGGGCCGGTGTACGTCCGCCCGGAGCACTACCCCATCCCGCATCTTCACCGGCAGGTCCCGCTCGATGACGACCGCCTGCTCGCCGGCCAGTGCGGTCAAGATCCCCAGCCACCAAGCCGTTAAGACTGCCGCGCGCTCGTTCTTCATAGCACGCCTTCACCTTTGCAATGGCCGGCTGGCGTGGCCAGCAAAAACCCTCGCGGCCAGTAATGCCTGAGTGACCCACCCGACCGCTGTGACTGACCGATTACCGCGGCCAAGCCCCGGCTACCCGCGTCCCACAAAGACCAATTGCTCGTCTGTCTCGCCGACGGTGTTCAGTGAGCCGTCGTCGTCGCAGACCATGAGGCCGCGGTCGGAGCCCGCGTAGTCCTCGTAGCCAGTCGAATACTCGCAGTTCTCGCCGTCGCTGACGAAGACCACAGTAGCGAACTTGGCGCAATACTGGACGCGGTCCCCGACATGGACCTCCTCTCCGGTGGTGTACAACAGTGGTGTGGAGTCCATAAACGTGACTTGGTTTGAATGCACTATTTCAGCCCCCGTTGCCCTCATTTGCAAGCCAAAAAACGACATCCGGCGGCTTCCGCACTCGGGCCGTGAGCGGCATGCGCTGCAGCAAGGCATCCCAAACCGGCCTGCTCGAGCTGGTGCTTCGGCGTGCCCACACTGAGATGAATGTCAGACCCTTGCCCGCTCGCGGGTGTGCGTTGGCAAACGCGCGTTTGCTGAAACATTTTCCCATCGGCACTGTCTATGCCAAGATGTGGCCGCAGTGGCCCGACCCCAATGCGTTTCTTATCTGTAGCGGACCGCGAACTTCGCTCCGCCGCGCGGCAGAAGACGACTTACCGCACGCGCTGGCTGACGGCGGCGATCTTCTTTGGGTTGCTGGTCTGGCTGATGTGGGTATCTCACGGGTTCACCAACCGAAGGGCCGCACCCCAGGTTTTCAACGTCTTCTCCGTTTTGACGTTCCTGTATTGCCTCTTCCTCGGCACGGCCCGCACGGCTGACTGCGTCAGCGCCGAAAGGCGCGAGGGCACCCTGGGCCTATTGTTCCTCACCAACCTGAATAGCGCCGAGATCATTGCCGGAAAGCTCTGTTCCGCCGCGCTGGCTTCCGTGTATGGCCTGCTGGCCATCTTCCCCATGCTGGCGTTGCCGATGCTGATGGGCGGAATCACCTTCGCACACTTTGGGCGGGCGGTGCTGGCATTGCTCAACGGAATCCTGTTTGCTTTGGCTGCCGGTTTCCTGGCTTCGGTCGTGTGCAGGCGACAATTCACCGCCATCGCCCTGGCCATGGGGTTGACGATTGGGGTTGGAGGCGGCTTGATGCTCGGAGCGGCGGCGGCGAACTCCTACGCCCCCACCAGGCCACTGGCACATTGGCTGGGGGGCTTGAGCCCGGTCTATTGCCTGCTTGACGCCGACGGTGCACGCTCTTTTGGCTCCAATCGCTTCTGGTACTCCGCGGCCGCGGTTGCCGGCATGTCCCTCGGCTGCCTGGGGCTAACCACGCTCCTGCTTGCGCGCACCTGGCGCGACCGGCCGAAAAGCGTTCGCGCCTGGCACCGGCTCCGGTTTTGGCGACCTTCAGGGCGAACCCGCTCCGCCAAACCTCCCGCCTTGCGTCGCCGCTTGCTTGCCATCAACCCCCTGTTCTGGCTGACCTCACGCCAACGGGTCAGCGCGCCGGTGTTCATGTTCCTTGTCGTGGTCCTGACGCTGGTCACGGTTTACGTCACAGCCCCCTATTTCACGCGCGTGACGGGCGGAGGTACCGCCCGGCCGGTGCTCGGCCAGTTGCTTGCCTGGCTCTTCACCGGGTCGGGGATCCATGCCCTCGTGCTCTACTACGCGGCCATGTCGGCCTCGCAACGGCTGGCCGAGGACAAACAAACGGGCGCCTTGGAGTTGCTTCTCGGCACCCCGATTACAGAACGAACCATCTCGCGAGGACTCTGGCTCGCTTACGGGCGCAAAATGTTATTCCCCGCGCTCCTGGCCGTGCTGGTCCACGTGTTCTTTATTTGGGTAGTCATGGTGATGGCTTCGCTCAGCCCTCCGGTACCCATTGCCCCCGGCGCCACACCCGGCGAGATCTTCTGGAGCGCCCTGCTCGACCGGCCCCTGCGGGGCCGGGTCATTGATTGGCAGCTCGGCTTCATGCTGCGCATCGCGTTGCTCGTCCTCACGCAACTGATGGTGGCCTGGGTAACGCTTGGCTGGGTGGGGCGTTGGTTGGGATTGCGGATGAAGCATCCGGGATTCGCCCCCATGGCTTCGCTCGCGCTCTTGTTCGTGCCTCCCATCTTGCTGTTCACCCTGGCCTGCTACCTGGCCGATAAGTTTCAACTCACCCGCCTGCCGGAGCGCTGGTTCCTGCCGATGATGATGTGGCTGGCATTCGCCATCGGTTGCGGCCACTGCCTGGTGCTATCCGCCTGGGCCGCGACTCGCCTGCGCCAGCAACTGCGTGCCGTCGCCATGAGCTGCTACCAACCGCCCTCGGCCTGGCGGTGGCGGCTCCCGAGTTGGCGCGGCGTCCGGCGTTTCGCGATTGCCGCTGCTGTGTTTGCGGCCGCCGTGGCCTCGCTGGCCGGGACTTATTATGGGTATCAGAACTGGCGCAGCAAACGGGCCTGGCGGACGTTCCAAGCCGCTCTGCAACAGCGCGGGGAATCCCTCAATCTCTCGACACTGTTGCTTGGACCAGCGCCAGACAGCGCCAACTTCGCCCGCTCGCCCGCCTTCGTGCGCCTCCTGAGCAAGACCAATCGTGAAACCACAAGCCTGTTGGAGCGGATGAAGTTGGCCGGGTCGCCGGCCAGCGGTTCCGCGGGGAGCGCCGTCTTTATGGATTGGAGCCGCCAAACCCATTCACCGCTCCACCCCTTTGTGGACAGCACGAGGCAGCGATCCAGAGACGCGTCCGGGACACAACGCAGCGCTGACGCCGCGGCCATCTTGAAAGGCCTGGAATCCCAGAGCGGGACATTGCGAGAACTGGCAGCCGCAGCGGCGCGGCTCCCCGCTTTTCAGACCTCGACCAGCCGGGATGCCGGCGCGGTGCTCCGTCCCGTCGGGGAACAGGTCCTCGTGCTCGAGCGCTTGCACCTGCTGTTCCAGGTGCGCGCCTGCGCTTCGCTCGCGTTGGGCCAAAACGCGGACGCGGCTGAAGATGTCCTGGCCGGCTTCCGCCTGGCTCAACTGGCGCGGCAAGTTCCTGATGCCGGCTCCATCGTGCGCGTGCAGGTGCTGCTGACGCGCTCTCTGCAACCCGTGTGGGAAGGGCTCAGCCAACAGGCCTGGACAGAGCCACAGCTCGCCGCCTTGCAGCACGAACTCGCGGGCTTCAACCTGCTCGCCGACTACACCAATGCGGTCCGCCGGGTTGCTTTGGCTCATATCGAAGCCTGGCGTGCGATTGCCGGCAGCACGAATTCGGACGCGGCCCTGCTCAGGGGGTACGGCGGTTATCTGGGCGAGCCCGCCTGGCAACTGCAACCGCGCGCCTGGTGGTACGAGAGTTGCATTCAACTCTATAACGCGGGCCGGAATGCGATTGAGCAAGTAGATCCTGCCGCCGGCCGCATTCATCCCGCCAGGAACTGGTCCGAGCTGAACGGCCTGCCGTTGGATTCCTCCAGCAGGCAGTTGCTCCAGGAGTCGTCCTGGTGGACACCAAATCCGGCGTCAGTCGCCTTCGCGCAAACTTCGGTGAACCAGGCAACCATCGCCTGCGCCCTGGAGCGTTTCCGCCTGGCCAACGGCGTTTATCCTAAAACTCTGGAACAACTCGTGCCGCAGCTCCTCGACCGCGTCCCGCATGATGCCGTGTCGGGTCGGCCAACGATTTATCAACCCGGTGAAGGGGGCCGCTTCATCCTTCGCGGCGTCGGCCCGAATGGAACCGACGATCGCAAAAAGCAGGTTTCAGACGATTGGCTGTGGACCTACTCCACCAACACGCCCAGCGCGAAGAAGTAGTCAACGCTGGCCGTCAGCATGGCGATGGTTGCTTTGTCAAGATCGGAAACCACGCAATGAGGATAACCGTCGCCCCCCTGCTGTGCCAACCAGCAATCAGGTGGCAGTTCCAGCCAGCCGCTGTCCGGCGGCTCTAGCCTTTAGCCTTTAGCCTTCAGAATTTAGCCTTCCCCCTTGCCCTCGCTTCCCTGCTGGAAAGTACTAAAAGTGAGCCCTCAGACCGGCACGAGCTTCACGCGGGGGCGTCGAAGGTCCCGAGGCTCTTGGAGGTGGCGCGCCACTCCGGCTTGCGCTCGCGTGTGGCTTTGCGCAGAGCCTTGCGCACGCCGGCCATGTCGAGGTCTGCGGTGTAAACCGATGTGGCGGGTTGCTGCCGCCACGACTCGTCCAACCCGCCCGCGTCCACGGCGTCAAAGCCCATGTCGTTGACCAGTTCCCCTCTAATAAGTGTCTCCTCTCGTGCTCGTGTGATGAACCTTCAGTGGGCAACTCCGTGCAGCCAAAGCCGTTGCACAAGAAGAAACCGGTGCTTAACCACATCACTCGTCAGGGAAAGGCGCAACAGCGCGAGGGGGGCAACGCCACCGACTGGAGCACCCGGTTGATGGCACAGCGCTGTGGGGGCCAGCGCGCCGACGGTACGGCGGGCGTGGGGCGCGCACGGCCCCAAACAAGCCAGACCAGCGTTTATTTGACGTGGGCAAAGGAATCGCCCACTCTGGCAGGGCATGAGATTGGTCAGAATCTGTTTGGTGTTGGCCGCATTTAGCGTGAGCGCTTTGGCGCAGACTAACGCCCCCGAAGTCCGCAAGCTTTCCCTCGAAGACTGCATCCAAAGCGCGTTGCAGAAGAACCTCGATCTTCAAATCGCCCGCTACAACGTGCCACTGGCCACCCTGACCCTCCAGGGCTCCTACGCCGGGTATGATCCGAGCTTCACGATCGGCGCCCTGCAATCGTACAACTCGCAGCCCGGCAGCTTCGACTCCTCTCTAGGCACGGTCACCCTCGGGCAGGCGGCGTACGATAATGCCTTCAACACTTCCCTGGGCGGATTGTTGCCTTGGGGACTGAGTTACAAGCTCTCGGGAAATGTCAACGAGAGTTTTGGAGACGTCGGGGCCAGTGCCATGCCCTTTGACAACTCCAGCGGCCAAGCGCTCGTCCAACTGAGCCAGCCGCTGCTCAAGAACTTCTGGATTGACCAGACCCGCATGAACATCCGCGTGGCCAAGAACCGCATACAGTACTCCGAGCTGGGCCTGAAACTGCAACTCATGCAGACCAGCACGGCGATTGAAGATGCCTATTACGACCTCATCTATGACCAGGAAAATGTGACCGTCCAGCAAAAGGCGGTCGAGCTGGCCGAACAGTTGGTCGTGGAAAACAAGAAGCGCGTGGAGGTCGGCGCCATGGCTCCTTTGGACGAGCAACAGGCGGAATCGCAGGCGGCCTCCACCGAAGCAGCACTGATCGCCGCCCGCAGTGCCCTGGCCATTCAGGAGAACACCGTCAAACAGCTTATCACCGATGAGTATGCCCATTGGGCCAACGTCCGCATTCAGCCTTCCGGCACGCTCACCGCCTCCCGGCAGTTCTTCAACCTGCAGGACAGTTGGAGTAAAGGGATGACCCAGCGGCCCGACCTGCTCCAGGCCAAGCTCGACGTCCAGAAACAGGGTGTCACCATCAAATACAACCAGAACCAGCTCTTCCCTGAATTGGACCTCATTGGCAGCTACGGCCGCAACGCCGGGAGCCTCCCCGAGTTCGAGCAGGCCTTCGGCCAAATAGCAATCGGCCCCTATCCAACCTACTCCTACGGCGTCCAACTGACTCTCCCCGTCGCCAACATCGGCGCCCGCGCGGCTTACAAAAGCAGCAAGGTGACCTTGGAGCAATTGTTGCTGACGCTAAAGCGGCTCGAACAGAATATCATGGTCCAGATAGACAATGACATCAAGCAGGCCGAGTCCAGTTACGAGCAGGTAGCCGCCACGCGCACTGCCAAGGAATACGCCGCCGCCGCCCTGGATGCCGAGCAGAAGAAGCTGGAGAACGGCAAGAGCACCACCTACACCGTCTTGCAGATGCAGCGCGATCTCACCACCGCCCGCGGCAACCTCATCCAAGCCCTCGACACCTACAACAAGGCCCTCGCCCAGCTCAGCCTGGACGAAGGGACCGCCCTCCAGCGCCTCGGCATCAATGTCGAAATGAGGTAGGCCCCCTCGAAGCGATTCCGCCCGTCCTCTTCCCCTTTGAAGGGAATGCAAGGATTTTCTTCACAGTCGCCACCAAGGTTTGAGTCCAGACGCGATGACCATCACTGAGCTCGACCATCCCGCGCTTGAGCAGGTGCTTCCCGAAGGCCGATTGCAAGGTGAGGTAATTCCCTTCTGAGACTCGGGTCTTGAACATCAAGCAGCGCTCGCCTTTCAAATAGCTTTGAGGGTCTCGCCCCACTGGCGAACTCGCCGAGTTGAACAGCAATGCGATCGAATCCCCCCGTACGCCCTTCAGGGCTTTGTCCACACGGGCCGTGGCAACGCTCTGATAATATGCGTTGGTTGCCGCACGCGTTCCGGTGATGGTCACCACGGCTATGGCATCCGAACCCGCGACTTGTTCTTCAAGGGTCAACGGAGCCCACGATGCTGTGCCATTACAGGCTGCGCCCAGGAACGCCAGGCCAAATCCCAATCGGACGCTTCTCATTTTCATGCGTATTTGACGGCAACGGCAGCGCCATGCTCCCGTGCCGCCGACCACAAATGTCACCGGCCGGAGCCAGCCGCCGATGACATTCCATTCGTCTCAGAGCGAATCGGCTGACTCCCGCTAGCTTGCCAAAGGGTACGCTGCCCTATTCAAAATCTGGATCTGAACACCTGTCGATTCAATAGCGATCCTGAGAGCACAGACGGCAGCTCGGTGTGCTGGTTCGGGTCGAACGCGAACGGCTCCGTCGCATGTTGCTCCTCTGCAAGGACCGGCAGCCCAACACCCCGTTGGTTCTTGCGCAATGCGAACAGGGTGTCGGGAGGCTGGCCAAGCAGATCGAGGCGCTTGATGAAATCGACCACGTGCTCAAGGACCTCGCCGAGGCCCGCGCGGTCACGCTTCCCCCATCACTGGCCTGCGCGGCTCGGCGGGCGTGCATCCAGGCCCAGCAGGCGCTCAATAAGGTGCAGCCATCCGACCCGGACCTGGAAAAGGCCCGCGCGCTAGTGTAGTGTTCAGTAAATAAGGGGTCATAAGTGTGGAGCCGCAGCCCGAGCCGTGCGCGCCCTGGCAATCTTGGCCAGAATCTCCTCCCCCTTCTTTTTCCACACGTAACGCTTAGGCGCCAAGTTCCGCTCCGCCAGATACGTTTCCATGGCGCGCACTAGAGTCCTTGAATCTTAAAACTGGTTGTAGGCAGATCAAGTTTTAGGCGGCGATTTTTTCGGCGACGTAAGCGTCCAGAGCGTTTTGGAATTTGGCGTAGGCGGTGGCCAGGGTGGAGGATGGC
>Ga0326727_10001520_pt1 | contig 85316 bp, 71 predicted proteins | sample MB2enrmetagenome_FD_207643 | JGI IMG/M metagenome (GOLD analysis project Ga0326727, IMG submission 207643) | Lab enriched peat soil microbial communities from McLean, Ithaca, NY, United States - MB29MY | ecosystem: Environmental > Terrestrial > Soil > Wetlands > Peat | place: USA: New York... | reverse complement strand
GCTACAAGCTGTGCACGTGAACCAGGGGAAGAGAAAAGGCCTGCGTATCAACGTCGGCCCGCCGGCAATTGGACTATTTGAGCAAACCAAATGAAAGGACTGCGCAGTGTTGACCACGACCGGGCGGCCCCAGGACGATGGCGTTGTGGCCGGCGTCGATGAAGCGCAACGAGCACAGCTCGTCCCAGACCTGGTGGTCGAAGCTGACCTTGGTCGAGGCGTCCCAGTTCTCCAGGCACATTTCGGGGTCGAGGCCTGCAGCGCGCGCCCGGAGCGACGCCGAGGTTGTCTCCCGTCTGGTGACTTCGTCGGTCAGCACCAGCTCCAAGAAGTCGGTGTAAGCCATGTCGGCGCTCTTGGCCAGGGCCAGACGTTCAGGCAACGTGTCCAGGCAACGGCCGAGCTTGACTTGGCGCCGCACGGCTTTCAGCTCGGCGGTGATGACAGGCGCCGGGGCGGTCATCGGGTAGCTCCCGGCCGGACGAGGCTGTCCTGGCCAAGACCGTCCTCTACGTTGGCCCCTAAGGCCCTATCGGGCGCGGGGGTGGTAGTTGTGCCCGGCCGTCCCGGCCTCTTCATAGCGAACTGGTCGGCCGGGCGGGCGAAACGGCCGGGCAGGGACAACTGCCGGGGCGGGGCCTCGATGTCGTTGCCCTCGGTGGCACGCTCGAGCATGCGGCCGATGAGCCCGACGTTGAACGCTTCGGCTTCGGCCGCTTTGGCACAAGCCGCCTCCACTCTCTCGGCGCCCCATTTCCTGACCAGGCCCAGCAGCGCGCACACCTGGCGCATCTTGCGCCAAGGCAGGGGGTCGTCCAGGATGACCTTGGCGTAGGCACCGATGGCCGGGCCGTGGGAGGCGGCCAGGCCTTGCAAGCGGTCGAGGTCCCTCATGGCGTAGATGGTCTTTTCCGCCGGGAAGTCAGCCGGGTCAGTCGAGCGCCCGCCGGGTGGTTGGCGGGGGTGGGTCTTCACCAGCGCCCCGCGCCAGTAGACCCTGACCAGGGCTCGGTCAGCTCGCGCCTCAACGCGTTGGCCGATAAAGCGGCTGGGCATCGAGTAAAGGGCGCGGGCCACTTCGACGTAGTCGTCGCGGTGCACCTTGGGGTTGGCGTAGACGGGCAACTCGTAAGGGAACAGCGGGGGCGGGAGCAAACGGGGCAGCTCCTCTTCGGCGAAGACCTCGGCCGGCCGGCGTGCCGTTGTCCCGTGCGTGCGCAGCCCGGCCCGCCGCCGGCACCACTGCTCGGCGCGGCTTTGCGCGTCGGCCAGGTCTATAAAGCTCTCGCCGGCGAAGAACGAGCCGCGGACGAAGGGGACCACCCGCTCGACCCTCGGCTTGGACCGATCCGTCGATTGGAGAGCACAAGCCACGGCTCATGGGGGTTGAGCTTGACGGGGAGTGCGTGATGCCCCCAAAGGCTCGCGCGCCCCTCCGTCGCCCGCAGCGCGATGGCGTAGGCGTCCCGCACCTCCTGCTCGCTCATCGGGTGCGCCCGGTCGCCGGTGCGCTTGTAGTACCGCCTCTCGTTGTAGGCGTCGATCATCTACAGGCCGAGCGTTGAGGGCTCCACATCGGGAACACGACCCAGCCGCCGCCGGTCTCAAAGCTCGTGTGGGACCAAACCATGGGCGGGTGCACTGTGGCTCGGACGATGTCCTCGATCTGCTCGACGATGGTGGCATCGGCCAGCGGTGTGATGGCCTTGCAACGCTCGTGCTGCCTCCTCCTGCAGCCCGAAGATAACGGTCCCGCCCCCGCCGTTCGCCATGCCGGTCAAGTCCTTCAACAACTCCTTGCGCGCTGCCCTTGCGTCGAGCGACAGCTCAGACTTGTACTCCAGCGAAGCTGACTCGGGGATGCGGTTCGCGATCAGCCTCGTGACGGCCTCGACATCCGCGAAGCGCATGACTCACCCCTTGCTGGGAGCTGAGCACACGGGTGGGCAGTGGCTGGCGGGGCGACCATCACCACCGTCGGCCTTGGCACCCTCCGTTGACAAAACGTTGACAACTGCACTTGTCAACCCCCGTCAACGGGTCCGCACACCCCCGCTGACCTGGACTTTTTGGTGGAGGCGAGGAGAATCGAACTCCCGAACCTCTTGCATGCCATGCAAGCGCTCTACCAACTGAGCTACGCCCCCAGAGGTGCGAAATAGCCTAGCAGAGTCCTCGGGGACCCCCGAGCCCACCACTGGGACGCCGACCGGGTCAAGGCGGCCCCCGGCATTCTGGGCGCAGTCCAGCCATCTGGGCGCTCGGGCAAGTGAGAAACCATCCGCGATCGCAACCAGAAGCAGGCATTGCACCCGGAAGAGGCCCTCAGCGGACCTTGCATATCCGTGCCCAGCCGCAACGCCGGCACACGATAGCAACCTCCCCTTGGCAAGACCGGATGGGGAGCACTGGCATCCCTGCCCGCATCGACCGGCGGTGCTTGGTGACCAGCACAGCAGCACCGCGCACGAGTATGCCGTGCGCCGCTGACCAGCACCCAAACGGGAGTGCTGCTGACCAGCACACAAACGGCAGTGCTGTTGACCAGCACCGTGGCGCTCAACATAGGCAACTGCCAATAGGCGCTGAACGCGCTTTTCACGCAATGTGGCCCAAGGGACTACAAGTCTCCGCTGGAGACAGTCGATATCCTTCCCATGCCAGGATGGCGCTTCAGTACAGGACCACGGTTGGTGGCGGTGATGAACGGGGGTAAGAAGGTCGTGGCAGCGCTCGCCGTTGTCACCATTGTCGCTCTCCTGGGCCCCAACGTCATCGGCAATTCGAAGCCTGTGTCTTACACAGCAGCACCGATAAGCCCTGCATCGGTGCCCATCCCGACGGTCAGCCAGTGGTCCGCGGCACCTGGCACTGAGCTGAGGGTGACCGGCTCTGGGTTCCAGCCGGGGACCATGGTCGGGATCGCGTTCGGGTCAGGGCATGCCTCGGGTAGCGCCGTTGCAGTCGGTCGCGACGGCAAGATCAGTACGATGGTGGTGGTGCCGGCGGGGGCGGCACCCGGTTGGGACTGCATCGCGCTGTCCGGCGTTGCCCGGGGTGGTCAGGCGCTGGTGGAAGACGTGGCCTTGGATGTCGTCGGCGCTAGCGCGGAGGGAGCAACGCCAAGTCGGCACGGCTGATGAGGCCGGTAGCCAGGGCCCACTCCGCCAGATGTTGGAGGGCATTGTCCCCCAAGAGGTTGGGCACGCCGGCATTGGTCAACCGGGTGCGAAGGTATTCGACCCTCTTGACAAGAGTGGTGCGTGGGCAGTCCAGCCGAGCGGCGGCGTCGGCGTAGCTCTTTGGGTGTGGGTCGTAGCGCGGGAATGGCGCAAGGTAACCGGCGAAGAGGGCTACAAGCGCCAACTTGTCAGCGGGTGTGATGGAGACGTCGGCGGCAGCCCGCGTCGGGTTGCCTTCGACCTGGATGGAAGGGGACGGACCACGGGACAGGAGTTCCACGGCCTCATCGGGCAGGTCCACGGTGAGGGCATGGCGTCTCATGGCCCCTTCCACTATCACGGTGAGGGGGCCGGTGATGGCAAGGCGACGCCCCGGGGGCAACACCGTGCGGATGCCTACGTCGTCCACCACTTCGAGTGGACGCGATGTGCTCTTGTTGACCAGCCACCACACGCCCGCCTCGGCCTCTAACGAGCCCGCTACCCGCGAGATGCCGAGGTCGGCCGGGTCCAGGCAAAGCGTGGTCCGCTGAGACCGGCCGAAAGTGAGTTCTTCGCCTTCGGCGACCTCCATGCGCTTGTTCCCAAGACCGATGGTGATGGTGCTTGTCGCCTCTCCCACAACAGGCAACGTACAACAGGCCGGGCCCGGCCGATGGGCCAAATTGCGGGGCCCTACTGGAACAGCCCGAGTGGCTGGGCTGGCGCCGCCGACGACCCGGACCGGAACTGTCCCGCGCCCGTACCGTTCCTGAAGGCAAACAGCCCTTGGCCGGCCAACGCTTCACCTAGCCTTGAGGGTAATCCACCTAGGTTGGAGGGCCATGAACTACGCGTACGACGCTCAGGAAGTTGAGAGCCGCTGGCAGGCCCGCTGGGCCGCCGAGCACTCCTTCGAGGTGTCCAACGACGACCCGCGCCCGCCCTTCTATGTGCTTTGCATGTACCCCTACCCAAGCGGTCCCGCCCACCAGGGCCACGTACGCAACTACACCTTTGGTGACCTCAACGTCAGATGGCGCACCATGCAAGGCTTCTCGGTCCTGTCCCCCATCGGTTTCGACAGCTTCGGCCTCCCGGCCGAAAACGCGGCCATCAAGACCGGGGCGCACCCCCGCACCTTCACCGACGCCCGCATCGAGGAGCTGCAGAGCTCGCTGCGCCGCCTTGGCGCCGGCTACGACTGGCGCCGCAGCATACGCAGCCACGACCCGATCTACATGCGCTTCAATCAGGTCATATTCCGCCACTTCCTGGAGGCGGGCCTGGCCTACCGCAAGAAAGCCCCCGTCAACTGGTGCCCGGGGTGCAACACCGTGCTGGCCAACGAACAGGTGCGTGCCGACGGCACCTGCGAGCGTAGCGGCGACCTCGTAGTGAAGAAGGACCTGGAACAGTGGTTCTTCCGCATCACCGCCTACGCCGACGAACTGCTGGCCGAGCTGGACAACATGGAGTGGCCCGAGCGCGTCAAGGTCCAGCAGCGCAACTGGATCGGCCGCTCCGAGGGCGCCCAGTTCCAGATGGAGGTGGCAGGCCGCCCCGACGAGATAATCGAGGTGTTCACGACCAGGCCCGACACCGCCTTCGGCATGACCTTCGTCGTCCTCGCCCCTGAGCACCCTCTGGTCGCCTCGGTGGTGACACCCGATCGGAGCGAAGCAGTCAATGCCTTCATCGAGCGCGTCCGCCAGGAGCCCGAGTTCGAGCGCCAGTCGGCCGAGGGCTCCGTCGACAAACGGGGTATCTTCACCGGTACCTACGCCGTCAACCCCTTCAACAACCAGCCCGTCCCCATCTACCTGGCCGATTACGTGCTCATGGGCTACGGCACCGGCGCCATCATGGCCGTGCCCGCTGAGGACCAGCGGGACTGGGAGTTCGCCACCGCCTACGGCCTGCCCATCGTTCGCACGGTCCAGCCGCCCGAGGGCTGGGACGGCGAGGCCTATACCGGCGACGGTCCCCGCATAAACAGCGAATGGCTCAACGGCATCGTCGACACCGCCGAGGCCAAAGCCAAAGCCATTTCCTGGCTGGAACAAAACGGCATAGGCAGCCGCACCGTCCAGTACCGCCTGCGCGACTGGCTGGTATCGCGCCAGCGCTATTGGGGCTGCCCCATCCCGGTGGTGTACTGCCCCGACGACGGGATCGTGCCCGTGCCCGAGAAAGAACTGCCGGTACTGCTGCCCGACAACGTGGAATTCTTGCCCACGGGACAGTCCCCGTTACGCCACCACGAGGGTTTTCTGTGGACCACGTGCCCTCGCTGTGGCCAGCGTGCCGAACGGGAGACCGACACTATGGACACGTTCGTCGATTCCTCTTGGTATTTCTTGCGCTTCTGCGACCCTTGGGCTGAAGATGTCCCCGTCAACAAAGACGCCGTGGAGCGGTGGATGCCGGTCGACCAGTACATCGGGGGGATCGAGCACGCCATATTGCACTTGCTCTACGCCCGCTTTTACACCCGGGCCCTAGCTGGCGTGGGCTTGGCCCCGGCCTCGCTCAAAGAGCCGTTCAAGCGCCTTTTCACTCAGGGCATGATCCGTATGGACGGCTCCAAAATGTCGAAGTCCAAAGGCAATCTGATCGCGCCGGAAAAGTACTACGACTCAGTGGGCGCCGACACGCTGCGCATCTTCCACTTGTTCGTGGGGCCGCCGGCGGACGATTTCGACTGGACCGAGCAGACCGATGAGGTCATCGAGGGGTGCCGGCACTTCCTGGACCGGGTATGGCGGGTAGCGGCCGGTGAGGCCGAGGGCTCCATCGGGACGGACCGCGAGCCGAGCGCGGACGACGAGGAACTGGCCCGGGCCACTCACAAGTTGATCGAACGCGTCACCCACGACCTGGAGCGCTGGTCCTACAACACGGCTGTGGCCGCGCTGCGCGAGCACACCAACGTCCTGTACCGCTACATCCAGTCCAGGGCCGGTGCGCGCCGGGCCAGCCTCAACGAGTCTGTCGACACGCTGCTGGTACTGCTGGCGCCGATAGCCCCCCATATGAGCGCGGAGCTGTGGGAACGCCGCCACGGTGAAGGGGCCCGGTTGCACGCCCAACGCTGGCCGGTCGCCGACCCCACCATGCTCACCGACGAGCTCGTGACACTGGTCATCCAGGTGAACGGCAAGCTGCGGGACCGGACCGAGGTGCCGCCGGACGTGACCGCTGAAGAGGTCGTCGCCGCCGCCCTGGCCAGCCCCAAGGTCGTCGCCCAGCTCAATGGCCGCAAGCCGGCACGGGTCATCACCCGGCCACCCAACCTGGTCAACGTGGTGATCTGAAAAACCCGGTGGTGATCTGAAAACCGGTGGCCGGAGCGCGGGCGTACCTCAGCGACCTTCGCCGCGGAGGTACTTCTCCAGCTCCGCCGCCAGCTCGTCGCCTGTCGGCAGGTCGCTGAACTCGGTCGCCGACATGCCCAGCTCGGCGTCGTGCTGCTGCTCAAGCTGGCGAACCATGGCCGAGTGTTCCTCGCTCGCCTCGATCAGGGCCTGGATCTGGTCGCGCGCCTTGCGGCCAGCCTGGTGAAGAGCCTCCGTGTCGATGTTCACCCCGGTCAGGCGGCTCAGCTCATCCAGGAGTGCCGCGGCCGCCTCAGGGTAGGGGGTGCCGGCGGCGTAGTGAGGCACCCGGGCCCACACGCCGACTGAGGGCACACCGGCCTCCCCAAAAGCCATCTCGAGGGCGGCTTGCGCACCGCCGGGGATCTCCAAGGTGGCGGGGAGGAAGCCCACTTTGCCCGCTAGTTCCTCGTCGGTGGCAGTTGCGGCCAGGCGCACGGCCCGGGTGTGGGGCACAGGGGCAGGGAAGGCGCCCAGGCCGACCACCATTCCCACTTCTAGCCGGAGCCCCAGGGCGACGACTTCGTTGGTCCATTCGTGCCAGCGCATGTCCGGTTCGGGACCGGCCAGCATGAGCAGGCTTCGCCCGCCGGTGTCGGTGGCCGAGTACAACTGCAGCTCAGGCCACGTGAGCGGGCCCAGGACACCGTTGGTGACCCGTAGCAACGGCCGCCGGGAGCGCTGGTCGAGCAGGGCATCGGAATCGAACGTCGCCACCACCTCGTGGTGGGTCAACTCGAGCAGCGTGTTGACCGAGGTTGCGGTGGCGAAGCCGGCGTCCACCCAGCCTTCGAGCCCGATGACGAGGACCGGGCGCTCCAGACGGGGCCAGCTCCGGATCGACGCAAGTGTCATCTTGCTCCTGTGCGATAGGGCGGAACGTCTCCTATTCCAGCTGAAGTGGCCGTCCCGGTTGAGGTTGTCCCTGGCCGGGCCGTAAGGTCGAAACTCGGGAATGTCACGTTGATTGGGGACGCTATACCTATTGGCCCCGCTAGTGGGCCATAGCAGCGTGCTGTGCCGGAGGAGAAATGACGACGACTGTGGCGATTGATGTAACCGATGAGACCTTCGAGACCGAGATCCTGGAACGTTCCATGGAGGTGCCGGTGATTGTCGACCTCTGGGCTTCCTGGTGCGGGCCGTGCCGGACGCTGGGGCCGATCCTGGAGAGACTGGTGGCCGAACGTGCCGGAGAGGTCGTGCTGGCAAAAATAGACGTGGACGCCAACCCGCAGGCGGCGGCGACGTTCCAGGTGCAATCGATCCCCGCTGTCTTCGCCCTGCGTAACCGGCGTGTCGAGGGCAGCTTCATCGGTGCCCAACCGGCGGCGACTGTGCGGGCCTGGCTGGACGAAGTCGCGCCGGCCCCGACCGAAGTGGACCAGCTTGTCGCCACCGGCGACGAGGCCTCGCTGCGCAAGGCGCTGGACCTGGAGCCGGACAACACCGCGGCCATCATTTCCCTCGCCGCGCTGCTGGTCGACCGGGGGACCGACGCAGACAAGACCGAAGCGCTCACTTTTCTCGAGCGCATCCCCGAGAGCCCCGACGTGCGCCACCTGCGGGCCCTGGCCCGGGTCGGCGACGAGACCGTCGAGGGTGACGACGCCGTCGTGAGCAGGCTCGAGGCCCTCTTGGACCGGGTGAAGCAGGACCCCGCAGCCAAGCAGGAATACCTCGACCTGCTCGAGATCATGGGCCCCGACGACGAGCGGGTCGCTGGGTACCGCAAGGCCTTGACGGCCCGCCTGTTCTGAGGCCCGCTCCGACTGGGCCCGGTAGCGTCTCTGGCGGCATGGCCACGTCGATCTCTGCCGTTTTGGAACTGGGCGGGCGGCGGTACGACCTCACCACCCGCGCGGTCGTGATGGGAATACTCAACCGGACCCCGGACTCGTTCTTCGACAAGGGCGCGACCTGGGAGTGGGACGCCTTCTGGGCCCGGGCCGAGGAGATTGTCGCCGAAGGCGCCGACCTCCTCGACATCGGCGCCGTCAAGGCCGGCGCCGGCCCGGAAGTGACCGAGAGCGAGGAGATGGGCCGCCTCCTGCCTGCCGTGGAGGGCCTCGTCGCCCGCTTCGACGTACCCGTCTCGGTGGACACCTGGCGGTCTTCGGTGGCCGCCGAATCCTTCCGGGCCGGCGCGGTCATGGGCAACGACATCAGCGGCTTCGCCGACCCTGGCTATCTGAGCGCGGCCGCCGCGGCGGGGGCAGCCGTAGTGGCGACCCATATCCGTCTTTTCCCCCGCGTCCCTGACCCCGACCCCGTGTACACCGACCTCCTGAGTGAGGTCAGTGCCTTCCTCCAGGACCGGGTGGGCCGGGCGGTGGCCGCCGGGATCCCGCGGGAACGGGTGGTGATCGACCCCGGGATCGACCTCGGTAAGACGCCGGCGCAGTCCCTCGAAATCCTCCGTTCAACCGGCGCCTTCGCCGCCCTCGGCTACCCGCTGTTGCTGGCACTATCCAACAAGGGCTTCTTCCGCGGCATCCTCGGCTTGGGCACCTACGAGCGCCGGGAAGCGACCCTTGCGGCCAACGCCCTGGCCATCACACTCGGCTGCCGGGTGCTGAGGGCCCACGACGTGCGCGGCGCGTGCCGGGTGCGTGACATGATCGGCGCCATCCTGGAGGCCCGATGAACCCGACCGTGACCTCGGAGCCCGAGGCAGCCTCGGCGTGGCTCATCACCGGAGAGGACCCCGCCCTGGTGGCGGAGGCTCTTGCCGGCCTCCTGCCTGAACTCATCGGCAAAGCGGACCGCTCGCTGGTGCTGGAGGACTTCTCCGGCGAGGACCTCGACCTCGGGGTCGTCGTGGACGCCTGCCGGACGCCCCCGTTGTGGTCCGACCGCCGGGTCATCGTGGTGCGAGACGCCGGCGGTTTCGGCCCGGAACAACTCTTGGTGCTGGCGTCCTACCTGGAAGATCCCATGGTTACGACCAGGCTGGTCGTAACTGCCGGCGGTGGTGCCCTCCCGGCCAAGTTCGTCAACGCCTTCAAGCGCTCGCCAGTGGCCAAGATCGTCACCACCGACGTCGACAGTAAGCAGGCGCACGGCTGGGTCACCGAACGCCTGGCCCGCGCCCCCGTGAAACTCGTCCCGGCGGCGGCCGCGCTGGTGGAGTCGCACTTGGGTGAGGACTTGAACCGGCTGAGCGCCCTGCTGGCCACCCTGGAGACTGCTTACGGGCCCGGCGCGCGCATCAGCACCGACGAGCTCGCCCCGTACCTCGGCCAGCCCGGCTCGGTCCCCCCGTGGGACCTTACCGATGCCATAGACCGGGGTGAGACCGAGGCCGCCCTGAAGCTCCTGCACCGCCTCGTCGGCGGGCCCGGCGGGCGCCACCCGCTGGTCGTGATGGCCATCCTGCACCGCCATTTCGGCAACATCCTACGGGCCCAGTCGCCGGCCATCACCTCCGAGGCCCAGGCCGCGGCGGCCATCGGGATCGCCAAGGACCGCAGCACGTTCCCCGCCCGCAAGGCCCTCGACGCCGCCCGCCGGCTCGGGCCCAATGGCAGCGGCAATGCCATCCTGGCCCTGGCCGATGCCGAACTGGCTCTCAAAGGCAAGCTGGACTGGCCACCCGAACTGGTACTGGAGGTGCTCATCGCCCGCCTCTGCCGGCTCTCACGCGCTGGTCGCGCCGGGATTCAGACGGCCGGGAGCACAGGGGGCCGGCAGCACTGAGGCCTTCGGGTGGTTGCCGGAACCTAACCTTGGCTGGAGGAGTTGCATCGGTGTGAGACAAAGCATGCTGGTTCGAAGGTTTGCATGTAGGAAAGCGCTGCTCGCCGGCGCAAGGGCGGGCCTGGTGACATGCCTGGTGACAGGCATGGTGACGGGCGTGGTCGCGATGGCCACGCTGGTGACAGGAGGGCCTGCCGCGCTGGCAGCACCCGCCCCGGCGGCAGGGACGAGGTTCGACCCTATGTCGGTGACCTTCGTCACGCTGAGCACCGGCTGGGCGCTAGGGGCAGTGCCATGTGCCCGCTCGGGCGAGTGCCTCGCCCTGCGCCAGACGACCGATGCCGGGCGTAACTGGTCGGCTCGCCCACTGCCCGCGGCACTGCTCGCCGAAGCGGACCGCAAGGTGGCTGGGGTTGTCGCCTTCGCGGTCGGCCAATGCTGTGGCTCGGGGCTGAACGTGCGTTTCGCAGACCGGCGCGACGGCTGGGTTTACGGTGGCTTGACAGGCCCCGCGTCGCAGCCGATGACCGAGTCCCTCCAACCAACACTGTGGTCGACCCACGACGGGGGCTCGACGTGGCAACAGCAACATCTCTTCCCCAAGCTCGTGAACGATTTCCCGGTCTTCGACCTCGAGGCCGCGGCCGGCCATGTCTACGCCATGGTGCCGTACGAGACCGCCGGGGCCATCATCGAGAGCTCGCCTGTAAACGCCGACCACTGGCGGGTGTCGAGCCTGACGGCGTTGAGCGGGCCCGCCGGCGGCAGCCAACCATCGGGCGGCATCGTCCTGCAGGGAACGAGCGGTTGGGCGGTCTACGGCAATGACAGGGGCGTCGACGGGAGCGCCCGGCTCGACAGCCAAGGGCAGTGGGCGAGCTGGTCACCTCCGTGCGCTTCGGTGGGCAACAGTTTCGCCCTCCCGGCCGCCTCAACGTCGAAAGACCTGGTCGCGGTGTGCTCGATGGGCGGTTTTGCTTATCCGCTGCCCAAGAGCGCACCCCCCGGGGCGATCTGGGGGTCAAGCTGGCTCTACTTCTCCGACAACGGCGGGAAGACCTTCCAGGCCGGCCCCGAACTGGGGGCCAAAGGGTCATTCGGCGACGTACTGGCTTCGCCATCTCCCGGGATCATCGTCGTCAGCCGCGACTACGAGAACGCCGGCCTGGAGGCCAGCTTCGATGGCGGGCACCACTGGGCCGTGGTCTACCGGGGCAGTCTCTTCTACCTCGGTTTCACCAGCCCCACCCAGGGTGTGGGCTTGGTGCAGTCGTCGAGCACGACAACCTCCATGATCATGACCTTTGACGGGGGCCGCCACTGGTCCCCAGTCACCTTCTGACAAGGAACTCAAGGAGGCTGACAAGGAACTCGACGAGAGCGCCAGGCGCGCGCCAGCAACGCTTTCAGGGGCCGACGTTTTCTGGGGCCGACGCTTTCTGGCGTCGCTGTCGAGGGCCTGGTCAGGCGTCGACCGCGGCAGCGTCCTCAGTCGCAGCGTCCTCAGTCGCAGCGTCCTCGGCTGCAGCCGCACCCGCCGTGACACGCTCCACGTGGCGCATGAGAGCGGATTTGCGGTTGGACGCCTGATTGTGGTGAATGATACCCCGCTCTGCCGCCTTGTCCAGCTTCTTCACTGCCTGCCGCAGGGCTTCGCCCGCTGTTTCCTCGCCCGCCTCGGCGGCGCGCATTGCCGTCTTCACTCGGGTCTTTACCTCGGCTCGGGCCGCCTTGTTGCGCAGCCTCGCCTTCTCGTTGGTGCCGATACGCTTTATCTGGCTCTTGATGTTCGCCACAGGGTCTTATACCTTAGCAGCTCCCAGGAGCTGGCTGCAGCGGGCGGGTGAGGCAGCTGGTTCGACGCGGGCCGCCGGCAGTTGGGCCAAACTGAGAGCTGAGAACTGCAACCGATGAGCGCACTTCCTTCCTCTTCGACACCGCCCGAGCGGATCCGCAACCTGTCGATCGTGGCCCACATCGACCACGGCAAATCGACATTGTCTGACCGCATCCTCGAGCTCACGGGGGCCGTCAGTGCGCGCGACATGCGCGACCAGTACCTGGACTCGATGGACATCGAGCGCGAGCGCGGGATCACCATCAAGGCCCAGAACGTCCGCGTTTACTGGAAGGGCTACACCGTCCACCTGATCGACACCCCGGGCCACGTCGACTTCGGCTACGAGGTGAGCCGCAGCTTGGCCGCGTGCGAGGGCGTGGTCCTGCTGGTGGACGCGGCCCAGGGAATAGAGGCCCAGACCCTGGCCCACGCGTACCTGGCCCTGGAGCATGACAAGGAGATCGTGGTCGTGCTCAACAAGATCGACCTGCCAGCGGCCGACCCGGAGCGCTGCGCGGCCGAGATCGAGTCGGTCCTCGGCGTTCCCGCGGCAGAGACCTTGCGGGTCTCGGCCAAGACGGGCGAGGGCGTGCCCGGTGTGCTCGACGCCATCTGCGCACGCATTCCCCCGCCCAAAGGTGATGCAGCGGCCCCGCTACAAGCGCTGATATTTGACTCCTTCTACGACCAGTACCGCGGTGTGATCAGTTCGGTGCGGATCGTCAACGGCGTGCTGTCAACGGGCACAAAGCTACGTTTCATGCAGACGGGCCGGGTCCACGAGGTCGAGGAGATCGGCTGGCGCCTCCCGGCGACGAGCGAGGTCGCCAGCCTCGGGCCAGGCGAGGTCGGTTACCTGATCGCCGGGATAAAGGACGTCGGCGAGGCTCGTAGCGGTGAGACGGTTACCGAGGTTTCCCGGCCGGCGCAGAAAGCCCTGGAAGGGTACCTGGAGCCAAAACCCATGGTATTTTGCGGGCTTTACCCCCTGGACGGCGATGAGTTCGAATCGCTGCGTGATGCTCTGGAGAAATTGCGCCTCAGTGATTCCTCGGTGTCGTACCAACCTGAGACCTCAGCGGCTCTGGGGTTCGGTTTTCGCTGCGGGTTCCTCGGCCTGCTCCACATGGACATCGTTCGCGAGCGCCTCGAAAGGGAGTTCGACCTCTCCCTCATAGCCACCGCCCCCAGCGTCGAGTACGTCGCCCGGTTGACCGACGGGACCGAGCTCCGTATGCACAGCCCGTCCGAGATGCCGTCCCCACAGAAGATCGCGATCATCGAAGAACCGTTTATCCAGGCTACGATATTGCTCCCTTCGGAGAACACCGGCACCGTCATGGACCTGTGCCAGACCCGCCGCGGCGAGATGGTCCGTATGGAGTACATCTCACCCGAACGCGTCGAACTCGTGTACAAGTTGCCCCTGGCCGAAGTCGTCATGGACTTCTTCGACGCCCTGAAAAGCCGCACAAAGGGCTACGCCAGCCTCGACTACGAGCCCGCTGGCTTCTTCCCGGGCGAGCTTGTGAAAATCGACATCCTGCTCAACGGCTTGCCTGTGGATGCTTTCAGCGCCATCATCCACCGCTCGGACATGATGGAGTACGGCCGGCGGATGACCGAGAAATTGCGGCAGCTGATACCCCGCCAGCTTTTCGACGTGCCCATCCAGGCCGCCGTCGGGGGCAAGGTGGTGGCCCGGGAGACCGTAAAGGCAAGACGCAAGGACGTCCTGGCCAAGTGCTACGGCGGCGACATAACCCGCAAGCGCAAGCTCCTCGAGAAGCAAAAAGAGGGCAAGAAGCGCATGAAGAACATCGGCCGGGTCGAGGTCCCCCAAGAGGCGTTCATCCAAGCCCTCCAGCTCGACACCTAGTGCTCCCCGTCGGCGGTCAACCAGAGCCCAGGTACGCCACCGCGAACAACGTGATCAGCCCCACCTGGAGGGCGCGGGTGGCCCACAGCGGCCCGCGTCGTAAGTACCCACGGCGCGTCGCCGCCGTGTCGTTGAGCATGACACCGATGACGACGGGCACGACCGTGATTGCCAGCACGTCGCGCCGGGCAACCGGGGCACCCAACGCCCATAGCAGCAGCACGGTCCAGCCGGCCATGAGCGGGGCGCCATAGCGCATGCCGTAGCGGAACTCGGGCCGGGCCGGGTCGAATGGCGCGAGGTAGCGCAAGTGTGCCCCGAACCGGTCTGGCAGGACCATACCCACAAAAGCGCCGGCGTCGACCACCGCGCCGGCAACGAAGGCAGCACGAAGCAGCGCGGCACCGGCGCGGCACCAGGGGGACCTCGCATGAGGCACCTTCCGGGCGCGCGGTCGGCCCCGGTCGCACCGCACGACGAGGTTCGGGGCCGCTCGTCCCCGAAAGGCCCAGAAGAAGCGCCAAAGGCGGCCTAGGAGGGCCGGCCCAGGTACCCCTCGCTCTGCAGGTGCAGCATCACATGCTGAGCCGCCTCTTCGGCGCTGATGTCGGTGGTGTCGACATGCACCTCAGCGTTCTCGGGCACCTCGTAGGGGTCCGAGATTCCCGTGAACTCCTTCACGATCCCGGCCCGGGCCTTGGCGTACAGGCCCTTGCGGTCCCGACCCTCGCACACCTCTAGCGGCGTCGAGATGTGCACCAGGATGAAACCGCCCAGCGGTTCGATCATGGAGCGCACCTCTTGGCGGACAGCCTCGTACGGGGCGATGGGGGCGCAGATGGCGATACCACCGTTCTTGGTGATCTCAGACGCCACCCAGCCGATACGTCGGATGTTGATGTCCCGATGCTCCTTGGAGAAGCCCAGCTCTGACGAGAGGTTCTTGCGCACGACGTCGCCGTCGAGCAGGGTGACAGGCCGGCCGCCCTCCTCGAGGAGCTTGGTCAGCAGGATGCCGGCGATCGTGGACTTGCCGGATCCCGACAGGCCCGTGAAGAACACGGTGAAGCCCTGGTGCGAACGGGGTGGGTAGCTGCGGCGCAGCTCCGCTGCCACTTCCGGGAAGGTGAACCAGGTCGGGATATCGCGCCCTTCGGCAAGGCGCCGGCGCAGCTCCGTGCCCGAAATGTCCAGCGTCCGCACACCCTTGGGGACCTCGTCCACCGGCATGTACTCGTCGCGGTCCTCCACGTACACCATCTGCTGGAACGGGACGATCCCGACCCCCAGCTCGGCTCCGTGCTCGCTCAACAGTGCCTGGGCATCGTAGGGCCCGTAGAACGGCTTGCCCGAAGAGTCATCGCCCGGGCCGGCGTGGTCACGGCCGACGATGAAATGGCTGGCCCCGTAGTTCTTGCGGATGATGGCGTGCCACACTGCTTCCCGGGGCCCGCCCATGCGCATGGCCAGCGGCAGCAGCGACAGGGTGGCGGTTGAGTGCGGGTAGCCCTTGAGGACGGCCTGGTAGCAGCGCACGCGGGTGTGGTGGTCGACATCGCCCGGCTTGGTCATGCCGACCGAAGGATGGATGAGGAGGTTGGCCTCCACCTGGCGAGCCGCCCTCAGGGTCAGCTCGACGTGGGCGCGGTGCATGGGGTTGCGGGTCTGGAAGGCGACCACCCGCGCCCAACCCAGCCGGTGGAACAAGGCTCGTAGCTGCTCAGGCCCCAGCCGGAGGGACTTGTAGTCGTAGCTCACAGGCAGGGAGATCACCTCCAGCTTGCCAGCCACGTAGACGGGGTTGGCCTGGCTGAGGAGATAAGCGGCACCGGGGTGCGCTTTGTCGGTAGCGCCGAAAACGAGCTTGGCTTCTTGTCCCCGGTCGGGCCGGTAGAGCTCGGAAACATGGAGCGCCGCCAGCATTACGCCCTCAGGGTCCCGTAGCGCCAGGCTCGCGCCGGGACCGATCTCGGCTGCCTTTTCCTCGGGGATGTCCAGGTTGACCGGGATCGGCCAGAGCGTGCCGTCGGTAAGCCTCATCCGCTCGCACACGGCCTCGTAGTCGTCCTGGCCGAGGAAACTGCGCAGCGGCGAGAACCCCCCGTTGCCCAGGAGTTCGAGGTCACAGAGCTGGCGGGCAGTGAGATCCCAAGAAGGCCAGTTGCGAGATCCCTCCTTCAGCTCGGCCGCCCGTTCGGGCGTGACGATCAGGTCGACCAGCGCGCCCCCGTGAGGGCTGATGAGCTGCTCAGGCACTTTACCTCCAGTTAGGTTGCCGAATCATGATTAGGTTAGTCAGATTTGTTCTCGAGCCGCAAAACCCGGAGGACCGGGCCACTTGAAGGCCAGCGGCACTCCGCCTCCTCTGGCACTCGGTAACCTTGAGTGCTAGATGCTGGACGACCGCAAAGCAGCCATCCTACGGGCCGTGGTGGAATGCCACATCCGGACTGCGCAACCGGTCAGCTCGGCTTATGTAGCCCAGCTGGGCGACCTCAGTGTCTCGCCCGCCACTGTACGCAACGAAATGGCCGTACTAGAGCAGGAAGGCTATATTTTCCAGCCCCACTCCAGCGCCGGTCGGGTCCCTACCGACAAGGGCTACCGGTTCTTCGTGGATTCGCTCGCCGGCCCTGCCCCCCTGCTGCCGGCACAGGCGGAACTCGTGCGGATGTTCTTCGCCCGCACGCATGGCGAGATCGAGCGGATGCTGTCCCAGACCAGCGGCCTTCTCTCCAACCTCACCGACTACGCCGCCGTGGTCGTGGCACCGAACGCCCCCGAGCCTGGCCGGGCCCGCTCGGTCCAGCTCGTCAAGCTGGCCGGCCGGTTGGTGCTGGCCGTCGCCGTGCTTGGCAACGGGGCCGTCGAGCGGCGCCCGCTCGAAATGCGCACCGAGATTTCGGACGCCCAGGTGGGGCGGGCATCGGCGACGGTCGCCGCGTTCCTCGTCGGGTCGGTCCTCGACAAGCCCGGGAGCCCGGTGCCGACCGGTGACCCAGTCGTCGACACCCTGGTTGCCACCGCGCTGAAGGCGTTGCGCAGCCCGGAGCCCGAGGCGGGAGCAGGACATGTCTTTGTTGGCGGGGCGGCCCGAATGGCAGCCGCCTTCGAGGCAGTAGGCACCATCAGGTCGGTCCTCGGGATCCTCGAACAGCAATACGTACTGGTCACCTTGCTCAAGGACGTCCTCGACCGGGGCCTCACCGTGGCCATCGGGACCGAGCACGGCATGGTCCCCCTCGCCGACTGTTCGATCATCGTCTCCCCATATGAAGTCGACGGCGAAAGGGCGGGTACGGTGGGTGTCCTGGGCCCGACACGGATGCACTACGACCAGGCTCTCGCGGCTGTGGCCGTGGTTTCCAAGGAGCTCAGCAAGGCGCTGAGCGAAAGCGACCAGCGGCGCCAGGGCGCCGACGACAGGCACGGAAGGAGCGCCGGCTGATGGCCGGGGAAGATTATTACGCCATCCTCGGCGTCGGCCACAATGCCTCCGAGGACGAGATAAAGCGCGCCTACCGCAAGCTGGCCCGGGATCTGCACCCTGACCGCCACGCCAGCTCGACCGCCGAAGCCGACGCCAAGGCCAACGAAGAACGCTTCAAGCTCGTCAACAGGGCCTACGAAGCCCTGAAGGACCCCGAGCGCCGGCGCCAGTACGACATGTTCGGCGCCGAGGGCGACCGCGGTGGCGGGGACCCCTTCGCTGGCTTCGCCGGAGCCGGGCTGGGCGACATCTTCGATGCCTTTTTCGGCGGAGGCGCCAACGCAGGCGCGGGGCCGTTTGGTGGAGCGAGAGGGACCACGCGCAGAGCAGGGTCACCCAGGGGCGAGAACGTCGAGGCCATGCTCGACCTCGACTTCGCCGAGGCCGTCCTGGGCACCGAGAAAGAAGTCTCCGTTCGGGCCGCTGCCGTATGCGAGGCCTGCTCGGGCACGGGGGCCAACCCGGGCACGACGCCGATCATGTGCCAGACCTGCAATGGCCTGGGCGAACTGCGCCGGGTGCGTCAGTCGCTGCTCGGCCAGATGGTGACGTCGAGCCCATGCCCACGCTGCGGAGGCACAGGCGAAGAGATCCCCTCGCCGTGCACAGACTGCCGGGGCCAGGGCCGCCGGATGGACGAGCGCGCCTACACGGTCGAGGTCCCCGCCGGCGTTGACGACGGGTCCACCCTGCGCCTGACCGGGAGGGGGGCGGCCGGGCCCCGTCGTGGGCCCCCCGGCGACCTGTACCTACACCTGCGGGTCCGCGCCCACCCGACGCTCTCGCGCGACGGTCAAGACCTGCGGACCACGTTGCAGGCGACCATGGCCCAAGCTGCGCTGGGAGCCCAGCTGAACGTGGAGACCCTCGACGGCCCTGAGGAGATCTCGGTGCCCGCCGGCTGCCCAAACGGCCAGGAAATCCGGCTGCGCGGCCGAGGCGTGCCCCACCTGCAGCGCCGGGGCAGGGGCGACCTCGTTGTAACCATCGTCGTCGACACGCCGACTGATCTGACGCCCGTCCAGGAGGAGCTCCTGCGCCGGTTCGCCGCCGAGCGGGGTGAGGACGTGGCGCCCGCTGACCCAGGGTTCCTGTCGCGCATCCGCAGCGCCTTCAAGTAAGGCCGGCAGGGGGACGCTGGAAAAGATGCGCCGGGTGGTGGCGCATGTTTTCGTCGACGACCTGGCAAGCCCGGTCCTCGGCGACAAAGATGTCCACCACCTCTCGCGCGTGCTGCGCCTCCGCCCGGGTGAGGCCGTGTCCGCCTCGGACGGGCGTGGGAGCATGCGCCTGTGCCAGTGGGCCGGGACGGCGGCCCTCGAACCGATTGCAGAGGCGAGGGAGACCGGGACAGGGGCGGGCGCTGGTACTGGCATAGTCTGTGAGCCCCGTCCGTCGCCTGTGCTGACCGTGGCCTTCGCCCTGACCAAGAGCGAGCACCCCGAATGGGCCGTTCAGAAGCTCACCGAGGCAGGCGTCGACCACGTCGTCGTCATGACCACGGAACGCTGCGTCGCCAGGTGGGCGCCGGCCAGCGAAAGCCGCCACCTCCAGCGCCTCCGCGAGGTCGCCCGGCTGGCAGCTATGCAAAGCCGCCGGGCGTGGTTGCCGGCTGTGGAGGGTGTCGCAGCGTTCCCGGAGATAGTGCGCGCAATGGGTGACGCCGGGGTGGGCGGCGTGGGCGGCGTGGGCGGCGTGGGCGGCGTGGCGTTGGCCGTTCCGGGCGGTGCCCCCCTCACGCTCGCAACCCCGACCGTCTTGATCGGCCCAGAAGGCGGTTGGAGCGACGCCGAGCTGATCGCCGTCCCTTGCCACGTGGGCCTGGGCCCCCACATCCTGCGGGCAGAGACTGCCGCGGTGGCGGCCGGGGTACTGCTGGCGGCGTTGCGATCAGGGCTGGTGGCGCCGGGCGCCGGGCGCCACAGCGGCGACACCCGGTCCTGCTCCTGAGGCCAATGCCGCGGCGAGCCGCGGAGAGTCGCGGCGAGGCGTGGAGAGTCCCGGTGAGGGTTCCCGGCGAGGAGCGCGAAGCGCTCGGCCGCGCGAGCAAGTGGGCGAAACGACTGGTGCGCGAGGGGCGTAGTGAGGGGTCCCTCGCTTTCTCGGGGCTCATTTCCCGTTTGATGGGGCCGATGACGCTATACGCGACATATTCCGCCAACTCCCGCAGGCGCGCTAACGAGTGCAGGAAACCATCTGTGGAGGCGCGAAGCCCCATGGCCCCCCAGGGGTTCAGAGGCCCAGGCCGCAGCAGCCGGGACGTAGTGGGAGGATCGCCGTGGCGGCCCTCGCCGTGTCGTACCAGGACGCCAGTCGTCATCGGGGTCGTGCCCGGCGTTGCGCCGAGCCCGGTGCCGGCGGGCCAGACGCCGGCACCGGCTATGCCCCCAGCCACATGGAATACGAAACCACGGTAGTCCTGAGGCCTGCGTGGGTAGAAGATACCGCATCGGGGTGTGGCGTCTGCCACAAATTGCTCTTAGGTGGAACAAACGCCCTACGTGGAGCGTTACCTTCGTTACAATGAACGATTTCGGACGCCGCAGTGGATCCCGGGGGGCCATGGGAGCCGGCCCCGACCTTCTCGGCCTCTATTTGGACGAGGCAGGCAGCTTCCCCCTGCTCACCAAAGCCGACGAGATGCGCTTGGGGCAAGTGATCCAGGCTGCTCAGGCGGCGCGCGAGGCACTCGGAGCAGGCACTGATCTGACGGCCCGTCAAAAGCGCGACCTGCGCAGGACCATAGCTGCAGGCGAGGACGCCACCGCCCAGTTCATCAACTCCAACCTCCGCTTGGTCGTCTCCGTGGCCCGCAAGTACCAGTGGTCTGGCCTGCCTCTCTCCGACCTCATCCAGGAAGGCAACCTGGGCCTGATCCACGCCGTCGAGAAGTTCGACTGGCGCAAGGGCTTCAAGTTCTCCACCTACGCCACCTGGTGGATCCGCCAATCGATCGGCCGGGCCATAGAGAACACGGCCCACACCGTGCGCATACCGGCCCATGTCGGCGACGAGATCCGCCGTGCCCGCCGCGTGCAGGGCGAACTGGAAGCCAAGCACGGCCGGCCGCCCACCATGGCCGAGCTCGCTGAGACGCTCGAGATCGAAGAAAGCATGCTGGCCGAACTGCTGCATTACGACAGCGACCCGGTCAGCCTGGACGCCGCCGTGGGTGAGGACGGGGACACAAGCCTTGGCGACCTGGTCGTCAACCATTCCGCCCAGTCTCCGTTTGAGTCCGTAGCCCAGGCCTTATTGGCCGGGCACATCGACAACTTCCTGGCCCGCCTGTCCGAGGACGAGCGCCGGGTCCTGTCCCTGCGCTACGGCCTGGACCGGGGCGAGCCCCGCACCCAGGGCGAAGTGGGCGAGCTGCTCGACCTGACGGCCGAGCGAGTCCGCCGCATCGAGCGCGATGCCCTCACGAAGTTGCGCCGGGCACTAGCGGGCAGCGACGCCCGCGACCTGCTGGCCAGCTAACCCGGCCTACAAACCCCCGGCACACCGGCCCCGGGCCGCCCCCGGGCCGCCGGCTGACTGCAAGAGCGGTAGCTTTGCCGTCGTGAGCCCTGTTCGTGCGCGCATGGCCCCGTCACCGACGGGCTTCTTCCACGTCGGCAGTGCCCGGACGGCACTTTTCAACTGGCTGTTCGTCCGCCAGCAGGGCGGGACCTTCGTGTTGCGCGTGGAAGACACAGACGCCCAGCGCAACCGGCCCGAGCACGCCGAAGGCATCGAACGGGCCATGCGCTGGCTCGGGCTCGACTGGGACGAGGGACCGTACTTCCAGTCCCAGCGAGGCCACCTCTACCAAGCGGCAATCGACAAACTGCTGGCCAAAGGCCTCGTCTACGCCTGCGATTGCACCCCCGCCCTCGTGGCCGGGCGCAACCAGGCGGCCGGTCGACCGCCTGGCTACGACGGTTACTGCCGGGACCGGGGGCTGGAACCCGAGATTGGCCGCTTACTGCGTTTCCGTTCGCTCGACCGGGGGACGACCTCTTGGGCCGACGTCGTGAGGGGCCAGGTCGTCTACGACAATGCTTCGGTCGAGGACTTCAGCGTCCGCAAGTCCAACGGGCAGCCGCTTTTCATACTGGCGAACGTGGTAGACGACGGTGACATGGCCATAAGCCACGTGATCCGGGGCGAGGACCACGTCCCCAACACGCCGAAGTACCTGATGCTGTGGGAAGCGCTGGGGCTCGGCCCGCCCCCGACTTTTGCCCACTTGCCGCTGCTGGTCAACGAGTCGCGGAAGAAGTTGTCCAAGCGCCGGGACAAGGTCGCCCTCGAAGATTTCCGGGACGACGGCTACCTGCCCGAGGCCATGTTCAACTACCTGGCCCTGCTCGGGTGGTCACCACGGGGGGACCGTGAGGTCCTTTCCCGCCAGGAGCTCGTAGACGAATTCCGGCTGGAGGACGTCAAGAGTTCGCCGGCCTACTTCGACGAGAGGAAACTATCCGACGTCAACGCCATCTACCTACGTGCCCTGGCTGCCGACGAGCTGGTGGACCGGTGCCAGCAATGGCTGGAGAGCCGCTGGGGCCCCATCGCTCCCCTCGTCCAGGAACGCGCCCGGACCATAGCCGACGTTTACTCGATGGCAGACTTCCTCTACCTGCCCGAGATCAAGGTGGACCAGGCCGAGTGGGCGAAGGTCCGCCGCCAGCAGCCGGCGTTCGTCTCCTTGCTGGAAGTTGCCGAAGAGGGTTATGCGAGCTGCGACTGGGAAGCCGAGGCCATCAGGGAAGCCACCCTGGCCGCCGGGACGGCAGCCGGGGTAACCAGCCTGGGCAAGGCGCAAGCACCGGTCCGCCTGGCCGTGACCGGGCGTACCGTGGGGCCGCCGTTGTTCGAGTCTCTGGCGCTGCTAGGCCGGCGGCGCACCCTCGCCCGCCTCGAAGCAGCTCGCCTGCGCGCGCTTGGAGAGGACCAGGCGATGACCGGCTCCCCTCCCCCCGCCTCCAGCGGCTGACCGGCGTGCACCCGGCGGTCCGCTAACATGTCACTCTGCCCGTTCGGGGGTGGTGTAATCGGCAACACGACAGGTTCTGGCCCTGTAATTGGGGGTTCGAGTCCTCCCCCCCGAGCCAGCCGTCCAAGACAAAGCCCCAGGTCAGCGGCCTGGGGCTCGTTCTTGAAGGTCGGCCCAAGGGTAACGGACCGAGTACGCTTCTTCCCAGGGATCACCTGTCCTCCTTCAGCGGCTGGCGCTTCTCGGTGAGCCGAGAGGCGCCAGCTTTTTTGCTCCCCATGGGCCTTAGCTGCAGAGCTCAGTGCGTGAAGACGGCGTTGCCGAAGTCCACCGTGTAGTTATCCATCGATGCGGAAGCCGAGGGGTTTACTGTCAAGACAACGGTCAGCTTGGTGATGCCGGCCAAGGGTACCGTCACGGCCACCGCCGGGTGCGACTTGGCCGGGATGTGCAGCGAAGTGACGGTCTCGCCGTTGGCAACGAACGACAACGGCTTCCCGTTGCCCGAGAAGCTGAGCGCGACGTCGGCGGGCAGCCGGCTGAGCTCCTGCCCGACTTCAGCAGTGAAGGTCTTGGATGCTGGGATATTCCACCTGTAGGCGCCTACTTGACCGTAATCGTTACCGGCGGTCCACTCGAACTGCCCGCCCTGGGCGTACGTGTGCCCGTCGATGTTGAGCGGGGCCGGCGGCGCCGAACTGTAGCCCACCTTGATCAGCCCATAGGAAATGGGGGCCCAAGTTTTCCCGACGTACACAACTGTTGGAGCGGCAGGGACGCTGGGGATGCCCTCGGAGATCTCGTAAATGCTAGGCGCGCCCAGGCTTGCCAAAGTGGTCGGCGGGAGCGTGGCGGTGGTAGTGGTCTGCTGGCTGGGCACGCTGCCCGGTGTCTTGGCGGCGAGCAAGGCCTCCAGCGGCTTTAGTGCCGGCCCGAGCTGGGCCACGCTGGCCTCGACCTGAGCGGAGGTCGCCCCCATGGGCAGCGCCTTGAGCTGGGCTTCGGCCTTGACGAGGGCGGCGTTGGCGGTGCCGATGGCAGCGATATAGTTCGATGCCAGTTCGGCCGGGGTGGGGGCCGTGCCTGTCCCACCAGCTTGGACACTGACGCCGACGGTCGCTACCAGGGCGAGGGCGGCACCAGCGACGATAGCCCTGAGGTGAAAAGCCCTTGGGTGCCCCGGCTTGGCGTGGCGGCTTGGACTTGTGGCACTTTGCCGATCGGTCATATCTTCCCCTTTGGGTTGTGTTGGTGGCTTGGTTCGGGCATCGGGCCCGCCAGTCGCTCCCCCCAGGCGACGCGGCCACACATTACCTGAGGTTCATCCCGGCGCCCATGAAAAAGAGGCGGCGCGGGCATTGTCGCCTCTTTGGCTAGGTGGAGAGCGGGGGCACGGCGCAGCACGCCCGAAGACCTACCTGCGGTCCTAGCCAATAGCTCCGACCTCCCCAAGCGGCCCCTCCTGGGGACGCTGTCTACCGCGCCGGGCCCGCCATTTGGCTCCCCCATGGGCCCGGCGACCCGGCTCTACGGCTCTGGGGTCAAATGCCTCGCGGCCGGATAGTAGCACCGGCCATGACGGACAACGAGCACCACGCGTCCTTACGTGGCCATTAGGCACACCGACGCCGGGCGGCCGCGCAACCGCCCTGCCGCGCTGCGTTCGTGAGGACGAGGGCATGAAGCGGCCTGTCGGCTGCTGGTACGCACGCCAGCGAGATTGGGATCTGGTATTGCTCAACCAGACGCCCCGGCGTCGGAGCACCGAAGAAGGCCAAAACAGTCTCACTATTGGCTCCGAAGTGCCGACGAGAGTCAACGTGGGGTTATTTGCCGCTCTGCGACCTTGGGAAGGCTCGGCCGCCTGTCGGGAGCGGCCAGACGCCGACTTTTTCCCTGACCTGGACCGGGAGGGTGGCCGCCAGGAAGTGGCCAGGGGTGACGCTGTTGCTCCCGGCGCCGACCGCGGGCTGCTGGCGCTGAGCCGTCTACCACAGCTCTCGTCCAAGCCAGCGCGCCCAGGGGCCCCGACGGTGGTCTTTGTCGACTTCGCCAAGTGGGATGCCTTCTTCCAGATGGCCGCGAGGATCCGGAAAAAGGGGTACCGCGTAGTGCGGATCTCGACCGCCCAGGGGCTCCACCACCGTCTTGTCTCCCGCCTTGTCTTCCACCGCTTCATAGAACTGGGCGGTCCGGAACAATTGCGCGACCTCCCTTCGTTGCTCGAGGGCGACAACATAGTCGACGTCCAGACCGTCGAGACCCTTTCCGGGCATGTCAGCGCCGGCCTAGGTCTGTGCGTGCCCAACGAGCTCCGCCGCTCGCTGGTTGCTCAGCAAGGCTTTGTCGACAAGCTGGAGGCCGCAGCTTACATGCGCCAGTGCGGCGCCTGCGTCCCTGACCAGGTGCCATTGGGCACCACGACCGCCGCTGCTTCATTGGTCGCGCAGCTGGGCCTGCCTGTGGTGATAAAGCCGAGAGTGGGAGCCTCGGGGGCGGGGGTGCAGGTCGCCACTACCGTGGGCCAACTGGAGCGAGCACTGGAGGACGTCAAGGCGGTCAGTACGTCCTGCTTGGCGGAGCGCTTTGTGGCCGGCACCCAGCTCAGCTATGGCGCCATAGTGGGGCCTCGCGGGGTGGAGCAAGAAATCCTGACCAGGGGCTGGCACCGGCAAATCACCTCGCGCGGCCCCCTGGTCGAGCACGAGACTGTCGACGATGCCGAATTGGTGAACATTTGCCGGAAAGTTGCCTGTGTCGAAGGCTATAGAGGGCCCGTGCAGATCGACGTGCTAAAGGACGCCGACAGTACTCACTGGCTGCACGATCTCAACTTTCGGTTTTGGGGAGGCGCCGGAGCGGCGCTGGCAGCGGGTGTCGACTTCTCTGAGGGCTTCCTGAACGTGCTCGGCCTCGAGGCTGGAGCGCCGTCGTGCCGCTCGCCTAAGCCGGGCATCCGCTATACGGTGTTCCCGGCAAACCACGGCGAGGAGCTGTCCCAGGGGCACCCAATTAGGGCGATCGGTTGCTTTGCCCACGCTGCCCGCCCGTACGCGAAATGGCTGGGGGCCTCGTACGTTGTCTGTGAGGCCTTCTCTTCTGCGTTCCTCGTCCATTACCTGTGGCGTGAAGCCCGGCGTGCCCAGCGGTCCACTGCCAGCGGGGCCGGTGCGGCCAGTGGAGCGGCAAGCAAAGCGGCACGACGCCATCCGCCAAGCAGGCCCCTCGATCTGAGCGCTAGGCAAGAGCGCTCGGTTCACCAGCCGATAGGTGGTCATAATGTCCCGGCGGGGCTGGCGAAGGGCCAGCACCAGGCACAACCGGGCAAGCAAAGCCATCGACCGTGGGAAGGGCACCAGGGGGACCATTGGCATGGGCACCAAGGCCCGGGTGAAGGGGACCATGGACCGGTGGCCGAAGCATACGAAGTGACTGCGCCCGGAGCTCGAGTCTTCCCCCGCGAACCAGCCTCGTAAGACAAAGCCCCATGCCAGCGGCCTGCGGCTTGCATCAGCGGCTCATAGTTCCCTTTACGCGGGTGGACAAACTTCTGGCAATCTGCCTCAGCCCAGTGAGAAGTCGCTTCCATGTCCCGGCCAGAGCTCCGCTGGGCCTGGTCCCACTGCGGGCGGTGTGAGCCCAACGGAACCCGGCGACCGGCTGTGGGGAACGGTCGGAAGCCTCTGGTCATCCGGACCAGGCGAGTGCTATGAAGACCGCTATGAGCGAACAAACCTTGTCGAGAGTGCGAAGCGGGCCTGTGACCGTGGGCCTGATTGTCGGTAACCGCGGCTTCTTCCCGAGCGAGCTGTGCAAACAGGGCCGGCTCGACATGCTCGAAGTGCTGCGCGCCTCCGGGTTCGAGGTGATCGCCCTCGGGCCGGATGACACAGAGTATGGTTCGGTCGAATCGCTGGACGATGCGGCCAAATGTGCGCGCCTGTTCCGGGACCACGCCGAGGAGATCGACGGGATCATCGTCACCCTCCCGAACTTCGGTGACGAGCGGGCCGTGGCCAACGTCATCCGCGGGTCCCGGCTCGGGGTCCCCGTGCTGGTGCACGCATTTCCCGATGAGACCGACAAGCTGCAGGTCATACACCGCCGTGACAGCTTCTGCGGGAAACTCTCGGTTTGTAACAACCTGACGCAGTACGGGATCCCGTTCTCGTTGACGACGCTGCACACCTGCGCGCCGAACTCCCCAGAACTCAAGGCTGACCTCGAACGCTTTGCCCGGGTGTGCAGGGTGGTGAGGTCAGTGAACGGTATGCGGGTCGGCGCCATCGGAGCCCGGCCGGCCAACTTCAATACGGTGCGTTACAGCGAGAAGCTGCTCGAAGAGGCCGGGATCTCGGTCGTCACGATCGACCTGTCGGATGTATTCGGACGGATCGAGCGCCTGGCCGATGACCACCAGGCGGTGAGCGCCAAGAGGAAGGCAATCTCCGCCTACACCTCGACGGGACTGGTACCCGAGGCAGCCCTGATGAAGATGGCCAAGCTTGGCGTGGTCATGGACGACTGGACGGCAGCCGAGCAACTGGACGGCACGTCGGTCCAGTGCTGGACCGCTATGCAGGAGTACCTGGGCGTCATGCCGTGCACCGTTATGAGCATGATGAGTGATTCGCTCAAGCCGAGCGCATGCGAGCTGGACGTCCCCGGGGTCGTGTCGATGTTGGTCCTCCAGGCTGCCGCGGGAACGCCGAGCGCCATCCTCGACTGGAACAACAACGTCGGTGGGGCACCCGACAAGGCGATCGTCTTCCACTGCAGCAACCTACCTGCTCAGTTCCTCGAGGGCACCACGATGAACTTCGGCGAGATCATCGCCGGCACGGTCGGCAAAGAGCGGTCATACGGCACCCTGTACGGCCGGATCAGGACGGGGCCGGCAACATACCTGCGGGTGAGCACCGACGACTCCCTGGGGCAGATCAAGGCTTACGTGGGCGAAGGCCGGTTCACTGACGATCCCGTTGACACCTTCGGCGGCTACGGGGTTATGGAGGTCCCTCGGTTGCAGGCACTTCTCCAGTTCATCTGCCGGAACGGGTTCGAGCACCACGTCGTCATGAGCCTTTCGCAGACCGCGGATGCCGTGCAGGAGGCGCTCGAGACCTACCTAGGATGGGATGTTCACCTTCACCGGTAAGGCTTCTATCTTCAGCAGTATTGAGGTGGCGGCGACGGCCGGCGATGCGGCTCATGCCCCGCCGGCCGTTGTCTTGCACGATGTCCCAACGCTTTCTCGACGGGTTATGGCCAATGTTGCGGGCGCCCGCCGTTGAGTTCGTCCTTGGCCCTGGAGATCGGCTCGGGTGGGGGTAGCGGCTGACCCACGGCGGTCAGTGGCACCGGTCGCTCTGGGACCGTAACAGTCTGTGGCGGCTTGTCGGCCGGCGGCGCCTGCGGCTGTTGGGCGGAAGCGCGTCGGCGCGCCAAGCGGCTCGCGACCACCAACCGCTCGAACAGGCTGTCCGCCTCCTGGGTACCCCGGTCTCGGAACTCCGCACGGACCCGGCGGCCGGCGGCGTCGATGTGCACTGTCGCCAGATGGAGGGCGCGCTGCACCGGGCCCTGGACCCGCCGGACGCTCTGGACCTTCTCCAATGGGACCCACGTCGTCACCTTCTGCAACCGCCCGGTACTGGCGGCCACGACAGCCCCGTCCCAACCGGCGGCCAGGAAGTGGTAGCTGAGCGGCGCTTTCCAACGTGCCCGGGCCGGTGGCCGGGCCAGCGGGAACTGCACGAGCCCCAGGAGGGACGAAAAGAGGGCGTCTGCCACTTCATGGCGCCCAACTGGCAAAAGGGATTTTGTCACTCTCCCTGAACGCGTCCCCTGCTCCTGGCCCGGCGAGCCCGCCACGTCCACTTCCAGGCAGCACCAGCCAACCGGCCGCCACAGGAAGGGCTCGACTTTCCTCACTGCCTGCACCCGGGCAAAAGGCACCGTTTCCGACACAGTCGAGAACAGCCCGCGCCTCACTCTGATGCCGTCCGGCGCCAGGCCCACGGCAAAACCGTACTGTTCCGCTACGCGCCGCCACATGACCCTGGCCACCGTCAGCAGGTAGAGGAACAGGGCCCCTACCGTCCCTGCGGCTGCGACCGGCGACACGGTCACTAGGACACCGATGGCGACGATCAAGGCGAGAGCCACCAGGGACCCCCGGGACAATACGGTCGACGCCACGAGTTGCGCCGTAGGCACTGTCGCCATTGGGTGCTCGGCTGGCTCCGGCGTCGCCTGGTCGAGGCCATGGTGACCGGCGAGCAGGCGCGCCCTGAGGTCCAGTGCGACCGGCTCGGACAGGTAGGCAAGCCGGCCTCCGGCTCGGCCCGAACCGGCCAGACGGATACGGAGTTCGGCTAACCCGACGACGCGGGCCACAAAGGGCTTGACGACGTCGACTGCTTGGATCCGGGCCAACGGGAATTGGCGTGCGTCCCGTTTGAACAAACCCGTTTCGATCCGCAAGGTGGGGCCGTCCAGTGCCCACTTGGTCACCACACACTTGATGACGCCTCTCACCAGCGTCAACAGCGTGAGAACGCCCAGCGCGACCAGGATTGGCAGGTCCGCGTCACCCTGGCGGCCAGTCGACATTTCGGCCGCTACGGCGGCCAGCACTAGCACTGAACGGCCCACGGCAACGAGCGGTGTCAGGGGATGGAGCCTCTGCCACGCGGGCACCGCCCCCTGCACCCCGCTCACAGGCCTGCTGCCTTTGCCTCCCCGAGCGCGGCCAACCGGTCCCGTAGACGCGCCGCCTCGTCTCGCTCGAGGCCGGGGATCCGTGCGTCACTGGCCGCCGCCGCCGTGTGGAGCTTCACTGTGGCCAGGTTGAAAACCCTCTCGATGGGGCCGGCCGTCACGTCGACGAACTGCATACGCCCGTACGGGACCACCGACTGGCGGCGGAACATGACGCCTCTCGAAACGATCAGATCCTCCTCGCGCTCCTGATAGGACCAGGCCAGGAAACGCCGACGGAGCAAATAGAGGCAGATCGCGCCCACCAGCACGACAGCGGCGGCGCCAGTCCCGGCCAGCAGCGAAGCGTTTGCGGCCGTACTCCCGGCAATGGCCGCCGCGGCCGCCACCGCCACCGTCACGACGCCCACCTCGAAACAGCGCATGCGCCACAGCCTGGGCGAGGGGGTCATCAGTCCGAGTTCCTTCATGTCCGCCAATTCGATGTCAGGACCATCCCATGGAACGTAGCCGAACCGTCGGGGGCGGCGTTCGGGCGCCGGGCGCCGGCGGGGCCGACCGTCGCTACACGGCACCACACCCACGCCGTGGGCACGCCCCTGACCGTCGGCAGGATCCATCGGCGACAGCGGCTCCACAGGCTTCGAAACCTGCTGGCCTGGGCATCGTCTAAACTGCCCTCGCTTGGCCCCATCGTCTAGTGGACTAGGACACCACCCTCTCAAGGTGGAGACACGGGTTCGAACCCCGTTGGGGCTACCAGCAAAGGGGCAGGTCAGAGTGGCCACCGGTGGGCTGCCCGTTGTATGCCGGGGTCCCGTGTCCGAAGTCGTGTCACTAGCGTGTCACTGACGGTCCCAGCAGGCCCGTGTCGGCGATGTGTGCGCTGACGAACAGGGTCACGTTGACCGCCAATGAGCCCACCAGCGCTTGACTCGTCTCTGGACGGACTCCCATGGGGTGGGTGGCGGGATGACCGTCCCCGCCGCCACGCCAGTAAAGGTACTGAGGGTGCCCGAGGCGCCAGAGAACGAGTCGCTCCTTCCCACTAGTTGGACTAGATGCCGTCGGTGAAACGGCAGTTGTGATCGGTGAAGCCATAAGGCGACTCCACCCACGACGACCACCCAACAGCCGAGCATGATTCCACCATCCAAGAAGCTCAGGGGCATGGCCGCCCACACAAAGGCCATGACGGCCAGTACGAAAAGGCTGATCCCGACCACCCATGCGTCAACGCCGCGGAGTTTCCCAAGAACGTACCCAGCAATCAAGATCAGGAGAGCGGCACCGATGCACGAAGCCACGGCGCCGCGCCACCCAATGCTGGGTGCTACCCTCACGCCGACCGCTGAGATGTACGGCACCGCCAAGAGCCTAGGGTTGATTACTCACTGAGAACTACTTCTCCCAACTGAAGCGGTCGCTGGACGGCACCCATCACCACGTGAGCAAGGTCCACCTGGCCCGTTACCTGGCCGAATTCGACTACCGCTACACGACTCGCAAAGTGAGTGACACGGCCCGCATGGCTGCCCTGGCCGGCCTGTTCGGTGCTTCGGTAGCGCTGTCGGGGACTGTTGCGCTCATCGGTGCGCCAGGCCCCAACTTGGCCGGAGGTTATACGGGCGCCGCCTACGTGTTCAGCGAGTCGGGCGGGGTGTGGTCCCAGCGAGCCAAGCTGAACCCCTCTGAAGCCAGGAGCTTCGGCTCGTTAGTAGCGCTCTCGGGGACAACCGCGCTCATCGGGGCGAGCGGAACCGATGACCATGCAGGTGCCGCCTACGTGTTCTCGCACCAATAGGGCCTCCCCGGGAGGGACCGCTTCAGTGCCCCTGGCCGTCCCCGCGCCAACCTGACCTGACGGTCGGCTCGCGGCAGCGTTCGGGCTTGCCGTCGTCGTCGTACACGAGGCGGAAGCAACGGCCCCGCTCCGCTGTCCAGGCCCTGCGTAGTCCCCCACGGCGACGATCGTACCGAGGCCCTCCGACGGGGCTGCCCACCGGGCGACGTTCTGGCGTGGCTGGTTCGGGACTGAGGAGGCTCCGAGCCGTCTAATTGTGTTGGTGGGGATCCACCAAAGCGTTAGGGGCCAGCCCTAACGTCGAGAGGCCCGATGGGCTGGCTCACGAGCCGAGCACCTCTGACAGGGCCCAGGCCTGGTTCTCGCCGGCGTTGTAGGGCCACTGGATGATCGGGGAGCCTGGGTTCAGCGACGCACCGCCGTCGTCCATGAGCATCGTGCTGTTCACGTTGGTCAGCGTGTACGCCCCGCTATACAGGGTGCTGGGGCTGACCTGCCACTCCTGGTAGAGCGCCCCCGGCACGCACGTCGCCTGGTCGAGCTGGGTGAGTTCCATCATCGATGCGCCCGGCACGTCAAGGCACAGGCCGCTGTTCACGTTCGTCAGGGTGTAGGTGCCTGGCCCGACATTGGTGAGCTGCCACTCCTGGTCGCTCAAGCTGTCCGCAGGGCACTGGATCACGAGCGCGCCGGGGGTGCCCGAGCCGGGGGGGCTGCAGTAGTTGGTCAGTCCCTGCACGGCGAGCAGCAACCCGCTCCGGTAATTGGTAAGTGTGTAGGTGCCATTGGCAAGGCTCGATGGGACCGTGGTGGTAGTGGTGCTGGTGGCAGTTGCCGAAGTAATGCCTAGGTCATCGACGCACGTAGGCGCGGGGGTGGGCGGCGAGGCGTCCGGGCCCCCGTCGGAGTTGCTGTTCGTGCCGTCCGGGCAGGTGGTGTCCGACCAGGTCACGCCAGTCAGGTCGGTATATGCCAGGGTGGCGCCGGTGAGGGCAGCGTTGCTCAGGTTGGCGTTGCTCAGGTTGGCGTTGCTCAGGTTGGCGCCGGTCAGGTTGGCGCCGGTCAGGTTGGCGCCGGTCAGGTTGGCGCCGCTCAGGTTGGCGCCGGTCAGGTTGGCGCCGGTCAGGTTGGCGCCGCTCAGGTTGCAGGCTGCGAAGTCGATCCCTGGGTAAGGGGTTGCTGAGCAGTTGTAGGCAGCGCCCGCGGGCCCAGCAGGACCGGCCAGGCTATGGCCAGTGTCCACCCAAGCAGAGCGGGTGCACTGCCAGACCTCGCCAGTCGTGTAGTCGATGTCGCTGTCCCCGGTCGTGCAAGGCCCGGTGGGGGCACCATCGCTCGTTAGGGTGCTCGCACCGTTGGCCCCATCGGTACCATTGGTCCCGGCAGGTCCCTGAGGCCCAGTCTGGTCCCAGGTGATGGCTTGGTCCTTCCCCGCGCAGGCCGGTGTGCCGTTGGCTGTTACGCCATAGAGGGCATCATGGTGGCTGGCGGATACGCACCCCGAGTAGGTAGTCGCTGCCGTGGTGGCGAGGGCGATCCCCGTGGCGGTGAGCCCGCCCGCGACCAGTGCCGCGGCTGCCACAGCGGCAAGCACGAAGTGGTTCTTTATCTCGATCCTCATGGTGCTTTCCTTCCTCGTTCTCTCGTCCCAGTGGGCCAGCCGAAGAGCTACCAGCCGAGCTGTCGTGCTGCCGCTGAGTCTCGCAGACGAGGGGCCCGGTTGCTCGCCCGCTTGGGGGTACCGCCACGCTCCCCTATGCCGAGCCACTCTTGGTGGGTAGGGTGCGCCTGCATCATGTTAGCGCCCACCCCCGGCGTCATCGGCGCTTACCTCCGCCTGGACTCGGACGCCAAAGATGAGCGGCCCGTCCATCTCGCTAAAGGCGAAAGGATCGTCCTCTGGTGGCATGCCCACCCCAGGTGGCGGCGTGACGATAGAAGGAACTGTCCAAGCGGCAGTAGATCCTTCTTTGCGGATCGAACAAGTGACCTCGTGGGGTTCGCTCGTTGGTCTTACGTTGCGCGATCTACTGCCTGTGGAGTTGGCCTCCCTTCCAGACCCAGACATTGAGCATGTTTCCGGCACGTTGACTTGTCCTTATGCCGATTTCGACTCCGACTATGCTCTCCCGGCGGACTTGTCCCCCGTGGTTCTTATGACTCCACGGCAGGTAGATACCATCTATCGGGCCATGCACGGCCTGTGGTCGTCCTCCCAGCCGCCTGGGGTTGAAATCGCTTTCGAGCCTGTGGAAATGCATCTCGATCAGGGCGAGGCCGCTACGTTTGAGTTTGAGGTTCTGGCTCACGAGGACTCCCCACCCTTCGTCGTGGTCTATGTCGCTCTGTCGGACAAGGGTGATGTGGAGGGGTGGTCCGAACCGATTGTCGTTCAGGGGGGTCAGCCCTCCTTCTTGGAGGGTTGACCGGCAGGGCAGGCTGTCGGGTCAGAGCTACGGGGGACAGCTCTGTGACGCGTACATTATTCCGAAGAAATGCTTACCCTGCAGGTCAAGGGCATCTAGCGCATTATGAGCACGCGCTGGCCGTTTGGCAGACCAGATGGGAATGACGATCCGAACAGGCTCCACCGTGATGATCTGAGCTGGCTCCATTTCGCCACGCTGAGTGAGGGTGCGCAGCCAGTCCGCTCTTCGGTCGACGAGGGAAGGCCCGCCCCGATAGCCGATTACGCCCCCGTCACCGCCAGCTGGTTGGCCTTGTTCTCTTGTTGTTATGTGCGCGTTCCCAGCCCGGCAGTGACCGGGGGTCGTGACCTCTGCATTTTTCCGACAGGGTGCTGTGGTACAAAAGGCACACCCGCAGGTGGGGTACTGAAAAGCACTCTCCCCATCATTGCTCCGCCCAGACCCACTGCGAGCGGTGCGGCTGGCCTTTCAAAATCTCGGATGGCTTTGCTGGCTTGTCCCGCCGGAGGACCGTTTTGCCCCCGGTCACCTTGGCATCGGTGGCTTTTCATGTCGGAGGGCCTGGCTCGCGTGGCGCGCAAGGGACCAGGCCCGCCCGGCTAGGGCCTTCGGCCTGGCTGGCGTCCAGTTCCGACTTGCGCCCGGACGCGTAAAGCGATAGCCCGAGGCCGAGAGGAGGCTCCATGCCACTGCCCCGAGGACGCAGCGCCAGCCGTAGACGGTGGGCGACAGGCGTCCCCCGGCTCCCCATTAGCCGCTGGCCTGGCCCCAGCGGGCTCTGTCGCCATGACTACCCACGACGGGAGCAGGGCTGGGTTGAACACCAACTAACCACAATGAAAGGAAAGTAATGCTCACGAAGAAGATCCTTGCCGTCCCGGCTGTCGTCGGGGTGCTGGCGCTCGGGGGTGCGGGGCTTGCCGCCGCGACCGGGACGACTAGCGCGACCGGTGCTTCCGGTGCCGCTTATGACTGTTCGGCGGCTCCCTACCCAGAGATCGACCTTGCCGGCTGCGGCCTCAAGGACGCCCACCTGGCCGGTGCCCACCTGGCCACCGCCGACCTGGCCAACGCCGACCTAGAGGGCGCCTACCTGCAGCAGTCCCACCTGACGGGCGCCAACCTGACCGGCGCCAACCTGACCGGCGCCCACCTAGCCAGCGCCGTCCTGACCGGCGCCAACTTGACCGGCGCCAACCTGAATGATGCCCACCTGGCCAAAGCCAACCTGACCGGCGCCAACTTGACCGCCACCCTGGGGGTCACCGCGGGAGGCTCCCTGGTCCCCATCAATCTGACCGACGCCAACCTGACCGCCGCCGACCTGACCGCCGCCGACCTGCTGGGCGCCAACCTGACCAACGCCACCCTGATCGTCGCCAACCTGTACTACGCCCAACTGCCCGGCGCCAACCTGAAGAACGCCACCCTGGCCCACGCCAACCTGACCGACGCCGACCTGAGCGACGCCAACCTGGACCTCGCCGAACTAGGCGACGCCGACCTGACCGGCGCCGGCCTGATCGGCGCCACCAATGGGGACGACGCCACCGGCCTGACGTCGGCGACCTGGTCGAACACCACCTGCCCCGATGGGACGAACAGCAACAACGACGGCAGCACGTGCGTCGGCCACATGGGCTGATCGCCGCTCGACGACGCTAGGCCCCGGTCCCGGCTCGGAGGCGTTGCGCGTCAGGGCACTGGCATTACGGGAGGGTAGGGCCTACCGCCGGCCCTGCGGGCCGAATCGGGCCCTTATGTCGGCCCTTATGGACGGATCGCCCGCGCAGCGGGCCCACACGGCCCCGACACGCACCGAACCTTGGCCAGCAGCTCCTCCACTCGCCGATCAGCGTGACCGTGCTTTCCCATGCGGGCGAGTCGCCAGCCCCAGTTTGGTGTAGTCCCCCTCCGACGTGAACCCCTTACCTCGGTGTCTCGCTACGGCGAGCGGTGCTTGGCCAGTCACGGCAGGAGCGACATAGCGTCTCATCTGGGTGGCCGTGGCAACGGGCTTTGGCGGGACCAGCGGCCAGCCCCAGACGGCTCTGGCGTCGCTAACGCCGACCCGGCGACCCCGCCGAAGCCTCAGACACCGTCACTCAGCGTGACTGAATGGGGCCATCTCAAGCTATCGCGACGGGGCCAGCTCAAGCTGTCATTCCCAGATGGATCCGACAACGCGGCGGTGACCCTCCGACGCTGGCTTGATGCCAGCGAGCCCGTGATGCCTTAGGCGACGACCGCTCCCCTCAGGGCGACACTGCGTACCGCCATCGCGGACCAGCACGGGGCTCTACGAGGCCGGAGGCCCTCAGCGTCCAGCGTCCGCGCAATTTCTCTGTACGACTTACCGTCCCGGCGTAGCTCGGCGATCCGGCCCAGCGCGACCTGCTCGACCTCGTCAGGCCCGGCGTCCCGCTCCCGCCCCTTGCCGGTCCCGCGGTAACCGAAGGGGTACGCGCCGACGGCCTTGCGGCCCGTTGCGGCTTTAGCGGTCCGCCCGTCCCGCAGGCGCTTGGTGACCATGGCCCGGTCGAGCTGCGCGAAGACACCGAACACCTGCCTTATGGCCGTTCGCATGGGGTCGTCTGGGTCATCCGGCAACACTTCGCCTGTGTCCGCTGCGTAAACCTTCGCGCCGCGCTTCCAGAACAGCGCCAACGTCGCCTCCTGCACGGTCAGGGCACGGGCCAGTCTGTCTAGACGGGCCACGACAACGCCCTTAGCCGCGCCGGACGTGATCGCGTCGACGACACAGGCCAAGCCCGGGCGCTCTGATGCGTCGAGCGTGCCAGAGACGCCTTCGTCCCGGCACCAATGAACGACGCGGTGGCCGTTCTGCTTGGCCCACGCCTTCACTGCGCGCTCCTGGCTAACCAAGCCGAAGCCGTCGACCACCTGGCCTTCGCTGCTGACCCGGAGGTACCCGACGAGGTCCACAGCTTCAGCACGCCCCTTCCCTACGGCCTCGCCCAAACGCGCTCGCGCCCCTTCTGGGTGAGCCGGCGCCCTCGGGATTCAGCAGCGATGTACCCCTTGGCCAGGAGATCCCGCTCCACGTCGCAGAGGATGTGGGGGTGCAGGCGTGTCAAGCTAGCCAGGCGAGCTTCGCCGAGCCGGCCATGCTGGCGCAGGGCCTTCAGGTACTCGATGTGGTCGACGGATAGCCCATCGCCTTCGAGGTCGACGAAAGCAAGCACCTCCTCCACCGTGGGCGTACACGAGTAGCTGAGGATGTCGTACGCGACCACCAGGTCACGGGCCACCCGAGGAACGCCCAGGGCAGCCTGGGCCAGCCTTTCGGCAGCGCCGGCTGGGAGGCTCAGGGCAAGCGAAGCCGCCATGGCCTCGATGATCCGGCCTATTGCCTCATCTGAATAGGGCTTGACCCGGAAACGGAGCTGGAACCGGCTGAGGAGAGCGTCGTCGAGCTTCTCGAGATGGGTGGTGCAAGCGAGGACGCTGAACCCGCTGAAGTCCTCGGCGCCCCCATCAGCCATGGTGATCATCCCCTCCTCCAGCCATTGGAGGAGCAGCTCCTGCTGGGCCCGTGCCGCCCTGTGGATCTCGTCGAGCAGCACGAGGTGACCTCCCGCGTCCCAAAGAATCTCTGGGAGCCGCTTGGCTGTGAGCTGGGCGAGGTCGATCTCGGTAAGCTCGTCCTCCATTTCGTTCGCTATAGCGCGGGCCAGGGTGGTCTTCCCTAGACCAGGCGAACTTGTGAAAAGCATGTGCGGGAGGCTGTCGTCGCTCTCCCGGGCCCTGACAATGAGGGCCTGGAGCCGGCCCACGATGTCGTCTTGCCCGATGATCTCGCTTAGCTTTTTGGGACGAAGGACGTTGCTGCTGTCCATTTCTTTCCTCCAAGGTTCATTTGTCTGTTCCTCGACCTGTTGTGCGACGTGGGGCCAGGGCCCCCCAGTCCTGCCCTGATGTCCAATGACGGAGCCCCGGCCATCGCGGGCCAGGGCTCCTTTGGCGCTTTTGTCTCTTCGGTGGTCAAGCTGCAACGGGTTGGCGTGAGTGCTGCAGTGCCGCCACGATCTGGTCCGCGCACCGCAGTGCAGCGTCTGCGGCAGCGGTGACGACGCCCATGTCCCCGCCGGCCCAGGTGGCCACGTAGGGGAACGAGTAGGCCCCGCTGGCAAGGCCAAGCTCAGAGCAAACCAAGAAAGCCGTCGACTCCGCCTCGCATTCGCAGCGTTCACGGTTGGCGTGGTAGTCGATTTGGCCAGGTTGGTGGAGCAGGACATGGGCCAGCTCATGGGCCAGGGTCTTCACTGCCGCGGCCTCGTCGAGACGGTCGGCTACGGTGACGACCTTGGCCGTGAACGAGGTCTCGCCATTTGCCGGGAACAGGGGCCCGCGCTCCACCGTGAAGCCCCGGTCCTTGACCAGCTCTACGAGCGCGGCCCACGCGCCAAGGTCGGCGAGCCCTCCCCACGAGCCTTGGGGACCGGCACCAGTGAGCAGAGACGGTCGGATGGGCTCGGGTAGCTCGCCGTCACCGTCGGTCTGGCGAGCGGCAAAGACGGTCTCCACGCAAAACCCGCGAACGGCCCAGGTCTCCTCGCCAGTCTCGGCGTCGATGACCTTGTACCTGCAGGGGCCCAGTACCTTCAGCCCATGCTCGCCCTTGCGCACGTACCGGCCCAGACTGAGCCAAGTCCGAAAGCCCGCCACGTGGCCCAGGTCGTCCCAGCCTCGCATCATGGCCTGTTGGAACAGCCAGAACCGGTTGCCGGCGGAGTAGTGGGGAAGCTTGGCAGCGAACGAAAGGAACGCTCTCCACTGCTCCCCGGTGGCGACGGCCTCGACAGCGGTCGTCAGCTCAGCCCTTGCAGCTTCCAAGCGGGCCCTGCGCTCCTCAGGGGAGTAGCTGTAGCTAGGCTTGCTCATTGTCTGTACCTCCTTAGTAGGTACTGGCCAGAGCCGGGGACGTGACAGCGTCGCCCGGCTCACCTTATTTTGTTATATCAACCTCGCACATCTCAGTATAACGCCTAACTGTTCACCACATGCCCCATGATCCGCAAATTCCTTATTTGCCACCCAGGGGGGTGGGACATGGCGAATTCTATCGACAGTACCTCACTCATTCGACGAGGGGTGGGGGTTTCGTCGGAGGACGCAACAGTTCCTCAGCGGCCTCGCCAGGTGCGCGCTCACGCCGCAAGAGGCAAGAAGCTACAGATCTTCAAAATCTAGAACAGTCCACCGATTTTGCAATTGCCGGCGGCCAGGTGAAGGCTCTTCAGGGCACCACCTTCGCGCGGCGACCGGTGGTCGCGGCTGGGAAACCCGTGCTCGGCTGGGCAGGGAGAGGTCCGAGCCGCACGTCCCGCTCAGAGACGGTTGCCCGGCACGAACGACGTCTACATGCATGGGCCTCTCCTCACTGCCAGTTGTAGGCCCGCCAGGTCCCGGACTGGCCGGCCGTGCCCTTGGTCCCCACGAGGAGTGCCTCCCGCTGCTCGCCACAGGGTTAGTCCAAGACGGTGGCGGACATTGCAAGCGCATTTGCAGCGTGGTTATGCGCGTGACTTATGGGCGCCGACCACCATTTGGACTTGCCACGTTGGAAGCGAACACATAACTCCCACTTAGGCGTACCAGGCAATCCGGACCGTGGTACTGAATGACGTGGGGAGCCACTTGACGCGTACTTGGGCGTCGCGGCTCCACCGCATGCCGACCGAGATTCACGTAAAGCGGCAGTCCTGCCCCGCCAACCTCGCCGTGTCGTTGACCGTAGTGACCTCGTGTGCCGAAGGCCTCATGATGGAGCGAACTGCGGGAAATGTGGTAAGTACGGTCGTTTACGAAGCCCAGACGGCCCTGCTGGACCCGTCAGCGACATCTCTTTATTGATTAGTTGGGTTAGTAGGGATCAGAAGGAAGTTGTGCATGTCGCCGTTGGGGAGGTCGGCTTCTCCGATGATGTCCCCGGCATCGTTGATGGTCAACGCGTTCGTGAGGTGGAGCGGGGAGGGCGCGACCAGGGTGTTGAGGTTCACCATCTTGCCGTTCTGCTCGATAAACGCGTCGAGGGCGCCATGGCAAACGCCGTCGGCGCCGACGATCACGCCTTTGTCGTTGATGCCCCAGGCGGTGCTGCACTTGTCGCCGGGCAGGGTACCGAGGTCGGTCGCAACGCCGTTGTCCCAGAGGGCGGCGTGGTACACCTGGTCGCCGGGTTCGCTGAGGTTAGGCCCCAGGTACTTGGGGAGGTCGGCCCAGCCGACGACTTCGCCGTGGTCGTTCATCCCGATGGGGCTCGACAGGGCACCACCGAAAGTGCCGAGGTCGACCATCTTGTGCCCGTCCCAGAGGAACGCGTGGAAGGTCTTGTTGCCTGCGAGGTTGCTCTGGCCGGCGATCTCACCCGCATCGTTGAAGGCGTCGACACCGCCGAACGTGGGAACGCTGCCGCCCAGGTTGCCGAGGTCGCGCATCGTGCCGTGCTGCCAGATGAAGACGGAGGCGGGCGGCTGGCCGGTGACCGGGTCGGGCGTCGCGCTCGTGTACGAAACTCCCACGACCTGGCCGTGGTCGTTGACGAACCAGCCGAAGCTGTCCGGGCCGCCAAGCGTGCCGAGGTCGCGCATCGTGTTGTTCTGCCACAGGAACGCTCGCGTCTGCTGGCCGTCACCGAGCATCGAGTACCTGTCGGGCGTCGCATTGTCTGCGAGGCCGGTAACCTCGCCCTGGTTGTTCATCCCGAACGCCTGGCCCTCGTCGCCCCCGAAGGTTCCGAGGTCCGTGATCTTGCCGTCCTGCCACACCACAGGGTCGACCTCTTCGTCGTGGGTGAGCGGGTCGACCGTGCCGTTGCCCGAGATGCCAGCCACTTCTCCTTGTGAGTTGAGCCAGTTAGCGTAGCTGCTGTTCTTGGTGGGGTCGGGGCCGAGAGCGCCGAGATCGGTGAGGACGCCGTGGCTAAATAGGTAAGTGTGCTGCACGTACTTGTCGCCGTTGAACGAACCGTTGTCTTTTGTACCGTAGGGGTCGAGGTTTGCGGTGTCGGCCGTGCCGGCGACCACAGCGCTGTTGCCGAGGTACGGCCCGTTGCCGACGTCGGCCTGCGGCCCCCCGAACGTCCCCAGGTCGATGAGAGTGTACTGAGGTTGACTTGGCGCAGCCGCAGCCGCGGACGCGGGCAGCGCGACCATGGCGACGGCGGAGATCGTCGACATGGTCACGATCAATTGAGTGCAAGACATCGCTTTCTTTATTGCCGGTGTCACCGTTCCTCCTCGGAGTGTCTGTCGAAGCTCGATGATGGCGTGGGGTCCTCGTTGCTCGTACCTTGCCTGTTACGCGCGGGCCGGCTTGTCGGCCTCCGCGGCCTCGGGACCGACGAGCCCGGTCACCGGCACCGTCCCTCCGGTGGTTACTTGGCCGCACGGGGCCAGGGAGCACTGCAAATTACGGTCGGCTCCCCGGCCGGTGCAGTCCCCGCTCAGCGTCGGGCATCGCGCTGGGCGGTCTTTACCGTCTCGGCGCCCAGCCTGTCACCAGGGATGGTGTGCCCACGACCAGCTCGCCTCGCACGGCAGGCCGGTGCTCGGCAGCGGACGGGGCGTCGGGACGCCTGGGAGCGGCACCGAGTAGTTCGGGACCATCTCGAAGATGCGCTGGTCGCCGTTTGAGAGCATCCCCATGCCGACGATGTCACCCTGGTCGTTGATGTACTCCCCGCTCGCCAGGTGAAGCGGAGAAGGAGCGACGAGCGTGTTCAGGTCGTAGGCGACGCCACCGGTCCACAAGACGCCGTCCAGCTCGTCGGAGCTGGTATCAGTCACGTTGCCGACAACTTCGCCCCCGTCGTTGACGGCGTTCGCGGATGACCACGGGGCGCCGTCGACCGGCGGCAGGTCGATCGTCTTGCCGGCCCGCCAGAGCACCCCGTTCCAGGCCCCGTTGGGCAGTTGAGCCGTGCCCGCGATGTCGCCGTTGTCGCTGACCCAGTTAGCGGAGCTCAAGGCACCGCCGAGGGTGCCGAGGTCGACCATCCGGCCGCCGTCCCAGGCGAAGGCGTGGCCACCCGGGTCCCCGGCCAGTTGGCTCCAGCCGACGACCTCGCCACTGTCGTTCAGCCAGTTCACAACGCCGTAGTCGCCGCCGAGGGTCCCGAGGTCGATCATGTGGCCGTCCTCCCACAGGAACGGGTCGGTCGTCGGGACGCCCGTGTAGGGGCTCGGCGTGTCGTTGGTGTACGACCAGCCGGCGATCTGCCCTCGTTGGTTCTGTGCCTGCAAGACGGTGTCGTTGCCGCCGAGGGTGCCGAGGTCGGTCATCACGCCGTTCCGCCAGACGAACGTCCGGGTCTCGGTCCCCCAGCCAAAGAACGAGTAGGGATCGGGGGTCCCGTTGGAGGAGAAACCGGCCACCTGGCCCTGGTCGTCGATGTCCTGGGCAAAGCTCTCGTCACCGCCAGCGAGCGTCCCGAGGTCGGTCACTTGCCCGTGGTCGAACAGGACGGCGACCTGGGCGGCTTTGCCCGTGTTCGGGTCGACGAGCCCGTCTTCTGAGGAGCCGGCGCCGACACCATAGATGTTGAGCTCGTAAATGGCGCTGATGTTCTGGCCCGGCAACGCGCCGAGGTCGGTCAGCCGGCCGTCCTGGAACGTGAACGCGTGCTGGACGTACGGGTCGGAGCACCCGCCGGGCGGCGCGCAGTTGGGGTAGTCGCTATCGAGGGTGGCGGTGTCGGCCGCGCCGATGAGCGCGCCGTCGGTGGACAGAGGCACTCCCGGCCCATCGAAGAAACTTGAGGGCCCCCCGAGCGTGCCGATGTCGAAGAGCGTGTACGGGTATTGGGGACGGCCGTGCGAGGCTGTGGCCGCGGACGCTGGTACCGGGGCTATGGCGAGGGCCGAGACCGCCGACACTGTCACCATCAGTTGAGTGCAACGCATCGCTTCTCTCCTTGTGGCCTTTCGGTTGACCCATAGCTGTGCGCGCTGGCCGGCCGAGCGAGTACGACGTTACGAGGCCCCGGGGCGTGCCACCACGGGGCTAGCCCTGGTCATACCCGAGGGGTAGCCCTGGTCTTTGGCCTCAAGGAGCAGTTAGCCCGGCCGCCCGCGTAGCTTTGAGCTCTGCTCTCGCCCCGACAGGCCTTTTGGAAGGAGCCGGGCAATGGCCAGGTGCAAGCGCGTGGACGCGCTCGTCGCGATGGGGTTGGCGCTGGTACTACTCGCCGGCTGCGGGGCTTCGGCCCTGAACAAGGCGGGTGGGAAGAACCCGCTGAAGCCGGTCGTGCTGGCGTTGGCGAACGCACAGGGCGACACAGAGGAGATCGACGGGTTCATCGCTGCGGTCGGCCGGCTCTCGGGCGGGACGGTCCGGATCGAGGTCACGAGCAAGTGGCGGTGGCGCCAAGTTGACTCCGAAGAGGGGCTGATCGGCGACGTCCGTGCTGGCAAAGCGGATCTCGGTGTCGTTGGCACCAGGGCCTGGGACTCGCTAGGTGTTTTGACGATGAGGGCGCTCAGCGCACCACTGCTGATACAGAGCTACGCCCTGCAGGAGCGGGTGCTACAAAGCCCACTGGAGGCTCAGATGCTGGAAGGCCTGAGCTCGCTCGGTCTGGTCGGCCTCGGCATCCTGCCGGGCCCCCTGCGTTATCCGTTAGGGGTGTCCCGCCCCCTGCTCGGCCCGTCAGACTATGAAGGGCTGAGGATCGGCCTGCAGCGGTCCCTGGTCGGCAGCGCGACATTCCGCGCCCTCGGTGCTACGCCGGTGTGGTTCCCGACCGGAGGGCCCATCAACGGGCTCGGCGGTGCCGAGCAGGGGGTAATCTCGATTGAGGGCAACCAGTACAATCTCGTCGCCAGGTACCTTACGACGAACGTGGTGCTCTGGCCGCGGCCTCTGGTGTTGTTCGCCAATCCCAAAGCCCTAGCCCGGCTGACCCGTTCGCAGCGGCACGTCCTCACGGACGCCGGCGCAGCCGATGTCCCGGTCGAGACGGGATGGCTCATCGACAATGACCGGGTGAACACCGCCATCCTCTGCCGGTCGTACCACATGCAGTTCGTCACCGCTAGCCCGGTGGAACAAAGGGCGCTGGAACGGGCCGTGCAGCCGGTCTTCGCGTCGCTGGACCGCGATCCCGAGACCCGCCGCCAGATCGACGAGATCGAGGCCTTGCGCAAGTCATTCGCGGTCCAGCCTGCACCCACCTGTGCTCTAGCCGCACCAAGCCCGGGCAGGGCGAGCGCGCTCGACGGCGTCTACCAACAGATGTTGTCTTACGCAAGTTTGAAGAAAGCGGGCGCGCAAACGAGCGAGCTGGTCCCGGAGAACATCGGGGTTTATACCTGGGTCTTCGACCGGGGTCACTTCGCTTTCAGCCAGTCCTATCCCCAAGGCCGATCCTGCACGTGGGGTTACGGCAACCTGACGGTCAGGGGCCACACTCTTACTGAGCTCTTCAGCGACGGTGGGGGTATCTCGCCGACCGGTGCGACCAACAAACCGGGTGAGGAGTTCACCTTCGACTGGAGCTACTACCGCGGCACCCTCACGATGCGCCTCCCCAATGGGACCGTGCTGGGCACCGAACCTACGGCGGATATCGCCGTACCCTACAGGCAAATCAGTACAACCCCGTCTTGGGGCTCCTTCGCCAAGGGCTGCCCTCCACCAGCGAACGCACTACCGGGTTTGTCCGGCTGAGGTGCTCTAGGTAGCGCGGCGCATTTCACCTCCTCGGGTCGATCGTCCGTATCAGCTTGACCCTGAGCACCACTGGGAGGGACGCACATTCCCCAAAGGCCTCAGGGGATCAGATGTACCAAGCGTTCCTCTGGGACACAGGCGTCATGACAACCTTGGCTCGGCACCTAGTGACAGGTGCAGCACGGCCAACAGCATCAACGACCACGGGCAGGTGGCCAAGAACGTCGGCAACTGTCACGGCGCGGTCAACGCCTTCCTTCATGAGGACGGCTCGACCGTCAACCTGAACACCCTGGTCGCGCTCTCGCCCCTTGCACCCAGGTAGGGGATTGCAATAGGCGACCAGGACGACATCATGGGCATCGGAGTGCTCCGGAGCGGTGCCCAGCGCGAGTACGTGCTCATCCCTCGCGCAACAGGCAGGCGACGGCCTGAGCCATGGCCGCTAATCCGCGGCGTCGCTTTGAGCCGTCAAACATCAGGGCGAAGCGGCAGCTTTACGATTACCTGGGTGCCATGCTCAGGAGGGCTGACAACCGTGACTTCGCCCCCGAGCGTCTCGGAGCGATCTCGTAGGCCGCGGAGCCCTGAGCCGGCGGACAGGCAGGCGCCGCCGACTCCGTTGTCCGCCACCTCGATTTGCAATTCGGCTTCGGTGGCCGTCACTTGTATGACGACGTCGGTGGCGCGGGCGTGCTTGATGATGTTGGCCATGGCTTCTGAGCAAGCGAAGTAGGCGGCCGCCTCGACTGCCTCCGGCCACCTCCCTCCCGGGACGCTCAGCGTCACCGGCAGCGGGGAGCGAGCAGAGAGCTCTTGTAGGGCGGCCGCCAGCCCGTTGTCGGTGAGGGTGGCCGGGTGGATGCCGCGCGCCAGCTCGCGCAGCTCGGTCCTGGCGGCAGCGAGCCCGGCCTGGATGTCAGCGAGCTGTGGGCCGGCGCCGTCTAGCAGCTCCGCGACTTGGGCGAGGCGCCGTTCGGCACCTCCTCGTAGCTCGCGCTCGAGCTGGCGGCGTTGTTCGTCGGCAGCCTCGACTAGGCGCCGTCGTGACTCGTTGACCTGGTCGAGACGCGCACGCACTTCCGCCTGGAGACGGGCGTTTGCGACCGCCAGCCGGGTGGCCGTGGCGATGGCCGCCATGAGCTTGGGGTCGTCTGGGGCGGCGGGGTCATGGACCAGCGCGACCAGGGGCGCGCCTGAGTCGTCGATCAAGTGGACGGCTCGCTGGTCGTTCCCGAGAGGGAGGACCAGCGGCCTGCCGGACTCGTCCACGTACCCGCCCTGTTCGTCTACCCAGTACCCGATCGCTAGTGTCGGGTCTCCGAGCGTCTTGGCGAGGCGGTCGCGCAGTGGCCCTGCGCTTGCGGGCTCACCGAGGTCGACGACCAGAGCCGTCACGGTGGCTTGTGCCCACTCCCCCAGGCGGAGGTCCACGAACAAGCCCAAAACGACCAGCAAGACCACACTGTCGTAGGCGCTCAGGAGCGCCGGCCCGGTCGCCGCCCCCGCCAGCCGGAGCACGGTGCCGACGACCAATATCGTCGAAAACCCGGCCCCAGCGGCGAGCGCCCCGGCCCGCGCCCGTCGTTGTGGCCCGCTCCCTTTTGCATAGCGCTGCGCGGCCAGCGCTGCCAGCCCGACACCGAAAGTTATCGTCACCACGTTGTTGGCGGCCACGGGGTACACGAGCGCGTAGGCGTACGCACCTACCGTCGCCAGCCGCTCGAGGGGCGTACGCGGCCACAGTCGTTCAGCGGGATAGGTGAGAATGACCTGGGCCAGCAGCGCTCGGTGGACGAACACGGCCCAGGGAGCCGCCGTGCCCAGGAACCAACAGAACCCCGCCGCCACCATGATCCCTCCGCTGGCCAGGCGCGGCTGAGCCTGCCATGCGAGCATCCCAAGCACTATGAGACCGAACCCTGTGGCCGCGTCGAGCACTGGCAGCGGTGGCCGGCCCGACCACTCGGCCACGGCCCCGAATACGAGCCCGGCGGGCCAGAGTAGGGCGCGCAGTCTCCGCATAGCCCTCAGATCCTGAGCGCCGTCAATGCCTCACCCGAAAGCTCGCCTTTGGGGATGAACCCGAGCACAGCTGCGCCGCTTAGCCGCCGACGGTACGAGCTTTGCGTTCTAGCCGAAACCAAGACCACCGCTGGCGGGTCACTGCCATCGGCCAGCCGGGCCGCGACCTCGAAACCGTCCACGTCCGGCAGCTGGATATCGAGAAGGACGAGCCGCGGGTGCAGACGTGCCACCTCCGTAAGAGCCGAGGCCCCGTCCCCGGCCTCGCCGACCACGTCGAACCCGGCTGCCTCAAGCAGTGCTCGGGCGGCACTACGGAACTCTGGGTGGTCGTCGACGATCAGCACCGAACAGGGCACAGGCTGGATCATCGCACGCCGTGGTGCCCTGCGCGCGGGGGCTAAACCTGGCAACGTTGGGTCTCGGTCACCAGCACTGACCACGGCCGGGGGTTGAGACGGGCCGGTACTGCTGGGACAATCGCAATATGCGCCGCGCGGTGTGGCTTGCAACCTGGCCTTTGGCCGCCGCGTGGGGGGCAACCGCGGTGCTCCTGGCGCGAAGCGACCCCAGCTACGCTTTCGCAAACACAACCGCGACCGCGACGGTCGAGCTGCTCGCCGGTTACGCGCTCATCGTAAGTGGCCTTGTCTGCTGGCGCCGGGGCCGAGCCCGTCGCTTCGGCGTGCTGCTGGTGGCCGGCGGCTGGGCCTGGTTCCTGGTCGAATGGGACAACCCGGGCGTGGGCTCTGGCCTGGTCTTCACTGCTGGGCTCGTCCTGTATATGGCCGCACCACCAATTGTCGCCCACGCGGTGCTGACCTACCCCAGGGCCGCATTGGGCCGCGTTGACCGCGTGGCCCTGGCGGCGGCGTACGGCGGCTCTCTGGTCATCCTCGGCCTGCTGCCGGCGCTGGTGTTCGACCCCAGCTCGCAAGGCTGTGGCGACTGCTCAGCGGACCTGTTGCTGGTCCGGGCGAGCACTACCCTGTACCAAGCTTTCAACCGCGCTGGTATTTACACCGGCTTGGTGTGGACGTCAGCTCTGCTGGCGCTGCTCGTTCGGCGAGTAGCGCGCTCGACGACGGCGTTGCGCCGCCTCATAACCCCCGTGGTGGGGGCCGGCTGCCTGTACATCGGGGCTGTCGGCGCGGAGCTCGCGGTCAGCGTGCGCCGGGGCTATTTATCGAACGGCCCGCTCGACCGCCAACTGTGGCTGGCCGCGGCTGCGGCCCTCATGTTGATGGCGCTGGCCGTCGCCTGGTCCTGGGTACGCTCACGCCGCACTCGTTCCAGGCTGGCACGGCTCGTTATCGAACTGGCCCAGGCCCCCTCGCCCGGGCGGCTCGAGCAAGCCCTCGCCCGCAACCTCGGTGACCCGGGACTGCGCCTCGCCTACCCACTGCCTGACGGCCGTTACGTCGACCCCAGCGGCCAGCCTTGCAGGCCCGGGCCGACATCTACGCAACTGGTGCGCGAGGGCTTGGAGCTCGGGGTCATCTCGCACAAGCCCGGACTGCTCGCCGACCCCGTCCTGGTCGAGGAGGTGGCTGCGACGGCGCGGCTCGCGCTCGAGAACGAGCGTCTCCACGCGGAGCTCCTGGCCCACCTGGCCGACCTACGTGCTTCTCGTACCCGGGTCGTCATCACCGCCGACGGCGAACGGCGACGGCTCGAACGTGACTTGCACGACGGTGCCCAGCAGCGTCTCGTTGCGCTGACCCTGGCGCTGCGGGTCACCCGGATGCGCCTCGAGGCTGCGCCCGACCCTGACCCGGGACTGATCACGAGGGCGGAACGGGCCGAAGAGCAGCTCCGTGCCGCACTGGCGGAGCTGCGCCACCTGGCCGCCGGTATTTTCCCAGCCGTACTCGCCGATGAGGGGTTAGCTGCCGCGGTAGAGGCGCTAGCAGAGGAGGGACCAGCACGGGTACAGATCGCCCGTCTTCCCGAGCGGCGCCTTGACCCGGCCATAGAGACGACCGCTTACCGCTTGGTCTCTGAAACCCTCAGGCAAGCAGCCACCCAACCGGTCAGGTTGACTGCCTTCACTCGCGACGGCCTCCTTGTGCTCGAAATGGAAAGCGAGGAGTCCCCGCGCGCCTGGGGCGAGCTCGAAGACCGCGTCCGCGCTCTCGACGGGACCCTGGAGCTCGCACTCACGCCGGGTGACAGCGTCCGGATCCGGGCGGAGATCCCATGCGTGTCGTGATCGCCGACGACGAGGTGATCCTCCGGGAGGGGCTTGAGCGCCTCCTCACCGAGGCGGGCTTCGATGTCCTGGCCAAGGTGGGCACGCCTGACGAGCTGCTCCGCCAGGTCGAGCTCACCGGGCCCGATGTCGCCATCGTCGACATCAAGATGCCGCCCACCCACACCGACGAAGGCCTCGCGGCCGCCGAGAGGATCCGCTCACTGCGGCCGCAGACGGCGGTCCTCGTCTTGTCCCACTACCTCGACTCACGCTATGCCATGCGGTTGGTCCAGCAGCATTCGAGCGGCGTTGGGTACCTCCTCAAAGAACGCGTTTCGGACCTCGTCCTGCTCACCGACGCCCTGGTTCGCCTGCATGAGGGCGAATGCGTGATAGACCCGACCATCGTCGCCCGCTTGCTCCGCAAGCGCCAGGGCTCCCCCGGGTTGGAGGACCTTTCTGCGCGTGAACGTGATGTCCTCGCCCTGATCGCCGAAGGCCGCTCCAACAAAGGGATATGTGCCCGCCTGTACCTCAGCGACAAGACCGTGGAAGGGCACGTCGCCCATATCTTCCAAAAGCTGGGCATCGGCGAGTCGCCGGACGACCACCGCCGGGTCCTCGCCGTCATCGCCTACCTGCGAGCCACCATGAGCTGAGAGGGCGCCGACACTCCCTGCAGGATGCCCGGGATCGCCGATTTAGTGTGCGTTGCCGATCGTGGCACTCAGCAAGTGCGTCGTTACAGAACTGCCGCTTATGTTCCGTCTCATAGTCACGGCGCGGGGGTTCGCCCCGCCCGGTAGCGTTGTCGATCTCAGACTGTCGGCCGAAAGCCGGCGCGTGCGCTCGTGATGGACCAGACGGCCGGGAGTCGGCCAGTTACCTCAACTGGTACAACCGGGACTAGTAGCACCGTGCCAGGGTCGCCGCAGCTACGAGATGCTCGCCCATCGACTAGGGGGCCTCCCTAGCCCTAGCTGAAAACCAGCATGGCGCATGGAGAAGCCGAACCTTCGCCGCCGAACGTGGCAAGAGCAGTGAGCTCACCAGCGCCTGCACGTGAAGGGGGTGAGCCCAAACCTCAAGGCTTATCGGTCCAGCTAGGCATAACCGAGACGGCAAGCCAGTTGAAGCGCCTCTCTCAGCTCTTGTGTCGCCACAGCGTGTTGTCCCTTGTCCCAGGCCCTACCCGCGGATTCCACGAGAAGCTCAAGCTCGTCCGGCAAACGTTGCTGAGGTGGGACCAGCAACTTGCGGCTGGCAGCGACCGCGTCACCAAGCCGGCCCCTGTCCAGGCTCACCGCGATCAAGGGCCAGAGGCAGATCCAGTACCAGGAATAGGACACGACCGTCGATCCCCATAGTTCCAATGCTCCTTCAGCAAGTGGCACGACCTCTTCGAGGCGGCCTTCTCTCCAAGCCACCCAAGCCATGGTGGCCTTTGCGGCAGCGACGTACTCGGGGTACCCAGCTGTCTCGGCCGCCGCCAACGCCTCACCAGACAAGGAGCGCACAGCGTCCACATCGTGGCGGCGGAGCGCGGTCACGTTGAGGTAGCACAAGCACCGTGCCCGCAACACAGGGTCGCCGGTGCGTTGCACAATTGCCAGTGAGGCTTCGAGCTGTTCTCGAGCTTCTGTCAGGTTATCTTGCCAGAGCAAGAAGAAGCCCAGGCAAAACACGATCCAGGCGATCTCGCGTTCGTCGCCAAGCTGTTGTGCCGCCGTCACCGCCGCCCGGGCGTTGCTCAAGATGTCTTCGTCCATGCGGTAGCGCGTCTCGCGAGCTCGTTGGAGGGCCAGGCTTATGTAGAAGTTCTTTTTGCGCGCCAAACTCCCCCGGGCCTCCACAACTGGTCGGGCCCTGGCCAGCGCAGCGGCGGCTTGCTCTGGTTCGTCCCGCCAATAATGGACGTTCGCCCGGTTGTCGACCAGGATCCCTAACCACAAGTCCACAACCGCTTGGTCCTCGCCCTCGGGGTGCTCCCCCAGCAGTGCTTCCGCCGTGTCGAAAGCGGCCATGGCCGCGTCGTAGTTGTGATCGGCAATTTCCAGCGCGCCTAGCTCTGCCTGCAGACCAGCGGATCGAAGGGGGTCCTCCGGGCTCACCCGGTGCAGGGCTTCTTTCAGCACCGCTCTTGCATCCGCATATCTCCCCGTGTACTTGAGGGTCTGGGCGAGTTTCACCCGCAACCCGGAGGAGGCGTCGGGCCCGTCGGCGCTGGTCCCCTCCTGGTCGATTACGGCCAGCGCCTGCTGGTACGAGGCGATCGCTTCGTCGTTGGCACAGATAGAGACTGCATGGTCACCTGCGACTTCCAGGTAGTGGACGGCGCGCTCGCTCTCCCCCGCCATTGCGTAATGATGGCCCAGCACGGCGGCCACCTCTCTCAGCCGATCAGCTGACGCCGCCTCCAAGCCCCAGGCGGCGCGGGCGTGCAGCTGGCGGCGCTGGCTTCGCAGCATCCCCCGGTACGTGGCCTCCTGGATGAGGGCGTGGCGGAACCGGTAGACAGGCTCCGGCACCTGGCGTACCTCTCCGAGTAAGCCGACGGCGCAGAGCTCTTCGAGTACAGCGGGCAAGTCCCCGTTTGGACCAGTGACCGCCCGGAGAGCGGACAGGGAGAACTCCGCGCCCAACACCGAGGCAGCGGTGGTGGTATCGCGCAGGACAGGGCGCAGCCGGTCGACCCGGGACCGGATCAGTCGCTCGAGCACGTCGGGGACTTCGGCGCCGACTGCGGTTGCGCTGAGGTGCCACCCAGTTCCGTCTCTGACTATTGCGCCCGTTTCCACCAGCGAGGAGATCCGTTCCTCCAAGAAGAGCGGGTTGCCTTCGACGCCTTCGCACACGGCTTGGATGACGGTTTCAGGTCCGTCCCCGCCCATGAGGGACTTGGCCAGGGCCATTTCAGAGTCCTCGTTGAGGGGGAGGAGCGCTATCTTGTGCAGCGGGCACAGGGTGTCGGCGTCGAGGGAGCGTTGGAGGTCAGACACCCCCGGGTCGGGCTCAGGGCGTCTGGTGGCGAGCACCAACAGCGGGCCATCCCGGGCCAGCGCTGCGAGCTCCTCGGTAAGCCGCAGCGAGGTCGGGTCGGCCCAGTGCAGGTCCTCCAGGACGAGGACGGTCGGCCCTTTGGCTACTAGCCGTTCCACCACTGCCCGTACCGCGGCGAACGTTGCCCTCTGGAGCCCCTCCGGGCTGAGCCGGTCCAGGTCGCCCCCCTGTGTGCCAGCTCGGAGGCCCATCATGTTGGCCAGCAAGGGAAAGTGGTCGACTTCGCCTCCGAAGACGACCTTCATGGCCCTCTTTAGGGCGGGGCCCACCGCCTCTTCACCCTCCTCAGGGGCCACCCCGACCCACGCGGAGAGGAGCTGCTGGTAAAGGCCGTAGGGGGTGGAGGAGGCATAAGAGGCACAGCGGCCCTCCAGCCACAGGGGGAGCCTGCCCGTGCCAGCTCCCACCCAGGCCATGAAGCGCTTGCGGCATTCTTGCACCAGGCGGGTCTTGCCGAGGCCCGGCTCGCCGACCACAAAAACGACAGAGCCCGCCCCCGAGGTAGCCTCCCGCAACGCCTTGTCGAGCACCGCCAGCTCTACCCGGCGGCCTACAAGGGGAGAGTGCCCCGCCAGTCTGGGATGGCCGCGGTAGACAGCGGGCCGCGCCTTCGGCCGCTCCAGGTAGGAGGCGACCAACGGCTTCGCCGATGGGGTGGGGGCCACCTCTTCGGTCGGCCCCCACTCGAATGTCCCCTCGGTGGCGGCCCGAGTAACCGGGCCTACCAGGACTGAGCCCGCCCTGGCCGCCGACTGCAAGGCGGCGGCGGCACCCACCACCTCTCCCACCGCCCCATAGCCGGCCCAGGCCCCGAGGGGGCCCACCACTGCCGGCCCGGTTTCGATGCCGATACGGACCGAGAACGTCCCGCTGTCAGCGCCATGGCCGGCGGTGCGGATCACGGACAGTAACCGGGACGCGGCCCTGACCGCTCGCTCGGGGTCGTCCTCGTGCGCCTCAGGGGCGCCGAAGAGCGCCACCAGGCCGGCGCCCGAGATCGAGGTTACGGTCCCGCCCAGGCCCTCCACCTCGGCGATCATTCCCGCCAGCGCTGGGCCAAGGACCTCGCGCACGTCCTCTGGGTCCAGCCTCTGGCCGATGCGCACCGGCCCCGATAGCTCGGCGAAGAGCACGCTCACTTGCCTCCGCTCCTCTTTGGTGACCTGGCCGGGTACTGGGCGCGCCGGGAGCGCACCGGTGCCGTCCCTCCTGGGCCCAGGAGGAGCGGTCTCGACAGTGGCTCGGCGGACCTCTTCCAGCGCCGGTGAGGTGCGCAGCCCCAGTTCCTCGAGGGCGGCGCGGCAGCGCTCATAAGTGCTCGACACCATCTGGCGACGTCCTTGGGCGGCATAGACCCGCATCAGCGCAGAAGCTGCTTCTTCTGATGTGGGGTCATGAGACAGGCAGTTTTCCCAAGCTTCTATGACTGCTTCTGGCTGTGATCGTCCGAAACCCCGGGTGCGGTCTCGCGCCAGCTCCAAGCGGGCTCTTTGGCGCAGCAACTCGAGGGCCTCCCTCGGGCGAAGCGCCCAGTCGGCGTAGGGCTCGTCTTCCAAGAGGACGCCTTCTTCCGCCAGAGCCCCAGCGAGCGCCTCGTCGCGCCCGCTTCCCGGGCCCATACTCAAAGCCGACCTCAGAGCCTTCTGATGAGACTCGAGGTCGACATCGATGGGGAGGTCCGAGGGGACCCAGATTTGGCCGCGGTCGGCCCGTAGCAGCCCGGAGGCTTCTTCGCCCAGGAGCGAAAGAGCTTCCCTGGCCATGGATAGCGCCCTTGACAGGGCGTTGGCCGCAGCGGCCGGGCCTAGGTTGGCAAAGAGCACGTCGCAGGCAGCTTCCCTGCCCACCCTCCGCCCGGGGGAGACCATCACCAGCTCGCAGAGCCGTTTGGCACTGGGGCGGCGCCACCGGCCGGCGCCCCGCTCACCCAGCGTTATGGAGAAGGGGCCGAGCAAGTTCGCCCGCAGTCGGGCCACGCTCGGCCCGCCGAGGTCTCTAACCGGGCCGGCGGCCACGCAAGCATTATCTCATCTTGACCAGCCATAGCCACGTAAGAGAAGGGGGGCCGCCCCCGGGGCGGGCCCCCTTCTCGATCCTCTTGGTCGTCAGTTGCCAGACGTTCGCAGGCCTAGCGGTTAGTAGCCCACCAGATCGTCCCTGTCTCGGTGTGGCGGATGTAGGGGAAGGTGCTGGCGTCGGCGGCCCAGGTGCCGTCACCCTGGAGGCCGGTATACGCGCGGGTGCCCCCGGTGATCAGCCACGTGCCAGTTCCTTGGTAGGGGTCCACGCCACTTTGGGCTGCCGTGGTCAGGTTGTACACGCCCGAGAAGGTGATGAAGATCTGGCCTCTCGCACCGGTGATGGTGTGCACGGCGTAGACGGTGTCGAGCGTGTTGGCGGCCGTGCTGGGAGCCGGCACGAAAACGTACCCGCCGACTGGCGCTGCACTGCCGCACATGCTGTTCGCCGGGGACAAAGTCGACGCCTCGTACGTGGCGCCGTTCCAGTTGGGGTCACCCCCCTGGTCGGTGATCGCGCCTGCGATCTTGAAGCAGGCCACGACCGTGCCGGAGAGGCCGTTGACGCTCTGACTGCTGTGCAGCCAGGACTGGATCGTGATGGCACCTGAGGCGTTCTGCTCAGGTTTCACGCCGGTTGCGCCTGCGGAGGTCACTTGCGCCACCGTCAATGGGACCAGCGCGGCGGCGGCCGCTGCGGCCAGTGTGGCGACGATGCTCTTTTTCATTGGGATCCCTCCATTCGAGATCGGGCCGGCTTGTTCGGCCGGCACCATCAGTATGGAGAGGAGGTCTTCTCGAAACCTTCTCGCGCGGAGAGTGATGATGAACTGGCTTGGACGGCGCAACATCCGACCCAGGAGCCCGGACGGCACGGCCCCACCCGGTGTCACCAAAGGACAGCCCGTTCACCGCACCGGCCAGTGCTGTGCTCGCATAGGATGGAAGGCGCCGCGCACCAGCTATGTCGCGCGCACTGCGAGGAGCCGCCGATGAGCCAGCCTGCCCCTTGTGAGCTAGAGCGGCCCAGCTTGTTGCGTGTGGGCCTTGTCGGGTGCGGCTATGAAGGCAACTGCCTGGCAGCGGCGATCGCTCGCACTGCCACCGTCCGCCTTGTCGCGTGCGCCGACCCGGACGTCGCGGCGGCCACCCGGGTGGCAGCATTGGGGCACGAGGTGACCACCCACTTGTCGATCGAGGCGCTCCTGGACGAGGCGGACGTCGATGCCGTCCTCGTCGCTACGCCGAACCACTTGCTGTGCCCGGTCTCCTTGGAGGCGCTAAGGGCCGGGAAGCACGTGCTCGCGGAGAAGCCAATCGGGGTCAACGAGCAGGAGGCAGCGACGGTCGAAAGAGAGGCGGCACGGGCAGATCTCCGGTACATGGCCGGTTATTCCTGTCGGTTCTCACTGGCGCGCCATGTTCATGATCTACTTGCCGAAGGCGTGGTCGGCGAGATCCAGGCGATATCCGCCGTGTTCGGCTGCGAACCGCTGAACGACGGCTGGATCGCCTCCACTGAGACCGGGGGCGGACCTTTGCTCCACCTGGGCTCGCATTTGGTCGACATGGTCCTGTGGTTCGCGGACGAAGACCCCGTCGAAGTCACCGGCAACATCCGGCGGCGCGCCGGCACAGGCACCGACGACACCTCCGCGTTCCAGATCCGCTTTACCCGCGGGGCAGTGGCGCAATGCGTGGTGACCCAGGCGGCGTCCACGTTTTACTTCGCCGTGGACATCCACGGACGGTCCGGCAGGGTTACGCTGCGCGGGTGGAACTTCTTGCAGTTCGAGGTCGAGGTGTCGAGCAATGTGACCGCGGCGTTCGCGAACCCGACCGTGATCCGGCCGCGTACCGAAGGCGATAACGTCAACATGATGCTGGTGCCAGAACTGGAGGAGTTCGCTCGCGCCATAACCGAGAGACGGCTGCCGTCCATTACAGCGGCTGACGGGCGGCGTGTGTTACGGGTACTCGATGCGGTTGTTGCAGCAGACTCCGACAGCGGCCCGATAAGGATCGACTGAGCCGGGGCCGGTACTTCGGCACTTCCGCCACGACGGCGTCTGCGGTGGACGATCCATGGCCGCTCGGTGACTGGCTGTGCCAACGAGGATAATCGAACCGGAGGGCGCCGTGGACAACGGGTTGCGAGTTACCTGGCGGGCGTGGGTACTTGACGCAACTGCGTCCCGCCCCGTGAATGCCTGGTCGCCGACATAATCGCCCGCTCGGTCAGGTGGCCCGCCTCCTCGGCGGGGTGAAGTGCGCGGCGCTTGATGCGAAGCCGCGCGGGACGCCAATGTGGCTCGGCCCAACCGAGCAAGGGGGCCCTCCTCCGGTCGCCTTCGTCAGCGGCGTCGCCTTGGTAGTTCGCCTAATCCTAATCAGGCAGCGATACAGATCTACCATTATCGTGCTTGTAGTTCCTTGGCTGCATTGCCTTCTGAGCTGCGCCTAACGACGTTCCGGTCAAGGAACTGGCCAAGCCCGACCCCAGGGTGCAGGCCCTGCAGCGCCAGCCCGGCATAGGGCTATTGACGGCCATGACCCTGGTCTCCGAGATCGGCGACATCTCCCGGTTCCACACCGCCCGCAAGCTGTGCGCCTGGGCCGGGCTCACGCCCATGGTGCGCAACTCGGACCTGACCGTCCACCACGGTGCCCTGACCAAACAGGACCCGGTGGCCGTGCGCTGGGTGCTGGTCGAGGCGGCGCACACGGCCAAGGGCAGGCCGCCCTTTGACGAGGTTTACGACTCGATCCGGCGCCGGCGGGGACGCCAGATAGCCACGGTCGCCATCGCTCGGCGGCTGCTGGCCCAGAGCTTCCACATCCTAAAGGAGGTGGGTAGGATACGCCCACTGGTGTCTTCGTATGACCTAAAACTAGTATCTGAGCTGCCCTTTTCCTGGCAGCCCCAACGGGGTTCGAACCCGTGTCTCCACCTTGAGAGAGGGGGCGGATCGCCGGTACAAGCCGCTGGACAGGGCTTTCACCGCACCAAGGCCCGGGCTTGCGGCCCCCAGCACCCGTCGCGGCTCAAAGTCGGTGGGCAAAATGTTGGCAGACGAGCCCGAGCCCTGGCCTCCCACGGTTTGTCCAACTCTCCCGGCAGCGGGGAGATGGAAGCTTGCGACGTACTTGCCCCAGTATGGGGCATTATGCTATGCCGTCCCTGGACCAGCTCGACAGCTATGCCCAGCCCGGCCAGCGCCGGGCCCGCTTGCCCGGGTAGCTGGGAGGAACGTTGACAGAAGGGATAGGACCATGATCCGGAGGTTCTGGCCCGCGCTGGCCGTCGTCGTTGGCTTGGCACTCCCCATCACCAGCGGCCCCGCGTTCGCTGGTGTGCGCTCTGGGACGTTGCACGGCGCAGTCACCGCAACAACTCCAGCGACTAGACCGGCCACGGGGGTCCTGGTCCGGTCGGCCCGTTACTTTGGCGGCCTGGGACAACTGACTGTTGACAACACGGCCGGCGGCCAGGACGGGGTCGCGATCCTCCTCGCAGCAAACAACAAGACCACGGTCGCCTGGGTGTACGTCCGCCACGGGGCGCAATACACGCTCACCAGCATCGTGGACGGCCATTACCACCTTTACTTCACGACAGGAACGGGCTGGGAAGCCGCGCGTTGGCGGTTCAGGAGCACGACGTCCTACGAGCGCGTGACGGACCCGGACCCGATGTCCTTCAGCACCACTAGCAGTACCTACACGACCTGGACCATGACGCTCTATTCATCATCATCTTGCACGAACGGGTGCATGCAGTCAGAGGGCCATGCTCCGCTCCCCCCGCCAAGCCACTAGTCGTTCCCCCTGCGCCCTGGGCCATAGTCGCCGGTGCCCACCGTGTGCATCTGCCGATCGCTGGCGGAAGCGGTGCCACAACCTCGTTCACGACGGCACGCCCGGAACCCATGGCCCGAGCGTGACCTCGCGTTTAGTGCCAGCCGGGGATGGCGGAGGGAGCTTGACCGGGGCCAGGTCGAGCGGGGCATCGATGGCCGCTAGCGCCGGCCCGGCAACAATGGGTCCGACGGCCCAGTCACTCTCGAAAGTCCTGCGTGCCAGCACATGCCCTGGCAAAACTTAGGAGAAGTTCCACGGCTAGCCCAGGCATTGGTACCGCGACCACCTGCAACGAGCCGTTTCGACCTCAGTTGCCGCGCCAGGTCATCGCGCGCTTGGGCCAGACGTCCCGCTCGCAGACATCGCTAGGGAGCTGGGTATCAAGACTTGGGCAGTAGACGAGCACGTCCACCGCTGTTTGCGCCACCTCGACAAGCCCTATGCCGAACGGCGGCGCATCAGGCTGCCGAGGCGACGAGGTGGAGCGCATCGCCTGGTCCGTTGACCGGTCGGGCTAGCAGCCTCCATGTAGAACAGGCCTCAAATGGCCGTCGGGCTCCAATAAGTGCCGATGCGCGTTACAGGAGGCGCCAGCGAGATCGCGTTCTCGGGCGCGGATTATGTGGGCATTACCTACGGGCTGCTGCGCTGACCCGGGACGCTCCCCGAGGCTCGTCGGGGGAAAGCCTTGGTCGAGCTTGAAAGGGGCAGTTATGCCGTCGGGTCTGAGCCCGCTGCGCTATTGGCCAATGCGTCCGTCCAGTCGCTCCCGCAGTAGGTCGGCGTGGCCGTTGTGGCGGGCGTACTCCTCGACCATGTGGACCAGCAGTTCGCGCAGGGAGACGGGATTACCAGCCCCGTCGTGGCCGACGAAGCCGAGATCGGTCTCGCGCACGAACTGCTCAGCGAAGGCGACCTCGTCACGCCAGGCCGCCCAAGCTTCATCGACTACTGACTGGTTGGCGACGGCTCCATCGAAGTCACCGTCGGGCTGGGCATCGGACTGGTAGCGCTTGGGCACGTCCTGGCCCGCGAACCGGCGGCGGAACCATGTCCGCTCAACCTCTGCCATGTGGCGCACCAGGCCCAGCAGGGACATCGTTGACGGCTCGACCGACCGGGAGGCGAGCTGCCCGGCGTCAAGGCCCTCGCACTTGAGCTGCAGGGTCAGGCGCTGGCACCGCAGGAACTCGACGAGCGTCTCTCGCTCGTCGCCGAGAGATTTCCCGCCTTCGCGCGGGTCGGTCGCGGGGTCTGTGAACATATCGGCGCGGTGGCGAGGTTGGGTCACGACGTCATCCTTGTTCGCCGTCCGAGCAACCGCAACCGACTTTGCCTCAGCCTGCTCGAGCAGCAAGCTCCCATAAAGGACAGCACATCTGCAAGGAAGACCACGGACGCCTAGGGGCCAGCTCTCTTCACGACCTTCGAGCATCACGCCGGCGTACCAAGGACCCCGTTAGGCGTCCGGGGATGGCCAGGTACTTTGATGGCGGATGCCACAGTACCAGAGGTGCCCTTCGGTGCGATTTTTGGGTCGAAATCTGGCGGATTATCGGGCGCACATTATTTCGTGGGCGTCCCCCGACTTCGCCGGTCACATGGCGGACAGGGACGAACAAGACGAACGCCGTCCGCATCGCCGCGCACTGGGCCCGTCCGTCTTTAGCCTTCGTCCTGGGCCGTGAGTCTCCATGGCCGCCCGCCACCCACCGCTCAGCGCCCGGCTTTCGTGTAGGTTCACTCCCGTGGTCGCAGCGGTGGCTTTCGTCACCCCCAGGCTGGCTGTGGCCTTGCTGAGCGATGGCAGCTCAAGAAAGAGGTCGGGATGAGCGATGCCCGTGGCGTTCTTGCAGGCCGGGTCGCACTGGTGACTGGCGGCAGCGGCGGTATCGGGGCGGCCCTGTGCCACAGGCTCGGACTATCGGGCGCCCGGGTGGCAGTTCACTTCCGGTCCGGGCGGGCGGCAGCCGAAGAGGTGGCCACCTCGGTACGAGCCGACGGGGGGGAGGCGCAGATCTTCGCCGCCGACCTTGCCGGCCCAGCAGCTCCAGGCCGCTTGGTGGACGACGTCCAGGCCGCACTGGGCCCCGTCGACGTGCTGGTGGCGAACGCCGGGTTCAGCCGGCGGGCGGGCTACGAAGAAGTCGACGCAGCTCTGTTCGACGAAACGCTGGCTGTCAACCTGCGTGCGCCCTTCCTCCTCGCCCAGCGCACACTGCCGCACATGCGGGAACAGCATTTTGGCCGGGTCCTCTTCACCTCTTCCATTGCCGCCATCACCGGTGGCATCGTCGGGCCGCACTACGCCGCTTCCAAGGCGGGGCTTCACGGCCTTACTCATTTCCTCGCCGCTCGGGTCGCCGCCGACGGCGTGACGGTGAACGCCATTGCTCCTGCTCTAGTGACAGGCACCGGGATGCTGCCCGGGCAACCAGCCGAGCTCACCCGGCTTGTGCCGGTCGGCCGCCTGGGCACGGTGGAAGAAGTCGCCGATCTGGCGATGGCCATGCTGGCGAACGGTTACCTGACCAGCAAAGTGTTCGCCTTGGACGGGGGCATCGCTCCCCGCTGAACTCTGGCGGGGCCGTAAGCCAAGGTCGAGGTGCTTGGCGCCTTTGGAGCCCGGGGACTCGTTGCGGTGGGGCTGCTCCAGCGTCCGGCACTGGGCATCCCCACTGATGGCACGTCAGATCCCCGAAGGCACGAGTCGTGCCGTTTTGCGCTCTCGTGGGTACCGGGATGACGGGTTCTCGAGCACACGTCCTGGCAACTGCATGTGGTCCCGATCATCCATGTGGATCTTCCCGACAACGCCCGGCTTTGGGCCCCGGGACGTGGTGCGACGGCAGTGCCGGTCTATGCCCAATCGACTGCCGCAGAAGGCGTTATTGTGCGCTGGTTTTCGGGATGCTCGTTATGTGCTCCAGTCCGCCCAAGGCGATCACTACCGGCCGTTGCGGTGATCGCTTGAAGTCAGGGGGTGTTATGGACCGGGCCACACGAGGGAGCCATCACTGGCGATCTAAGAGTACCCACAATCTATATAGATTTCTATATAGATTTCTATACAGTTGAGGCTATGAACGTCTTCGACACCCCGCCGAGGGTCTTGTCGGTCACTGAAGCTTCGGCGCGCGCGGTCGCAGGGCTGCTCAAAGACAGTGAGCACGGCACCGACACGGTGGTGGAGCGCCACGGCCGTCCCGTGGCCGCTGTGGTGAGCATCCGGCGCTTCAATGAGCTTGGCGAGCTGGAGCGCGATCTCCGATCGGCTGGGCTGGTGCTCAGCCGAGCCGCGAGCGACAACGGCCAGCGCACCGACCTCGACGACGTCATCACCAGCTTCCGGCTAACTCGGGAGGAGCTCCAGCGAGAAAGGGGTGACGATGGAGCCCGCGAGTGAACCGGCGCGAGCCCGCTGCATACGCCTGACCAGTCCGGCGGTCGCTGACCTAACGCGGCTCGCAGCCCACGCCCCTCAAGCCTTCAGGTGGGCGCTGAAGGAGATGCTGCTGCTCGAGGGGGCCCCGAACGCTGGCGAACCACTCCTCGGAGGCTTCATGGGGTGGCAGAAGCTGATCGCCAGTGAACATGACTGGCGCATCGTCTGGCGGCTGACCAGCGACCCCGGCTCTGGACTTGTCATCGAGGTCGCCGAGGTTTGGGCGGCCGGGGCTTGCTCAGACAAGGAGGTCTACGAGGAGTTGACTAAGAGGATCGCCGCCATGCCGGACAACCCCTATACGGTCAGCCTTGCCGAGGTCATTGACCAGATGGGCAAGTTCCGTCTCGCCCTCATGGCCGAACGCCTGATGGGCTCGGAGCTAGGGGCAGGGTTGGTCGCAATTGCGGAGAACAGCGGCGCCTCGAGCTCGCCGGGGACTGGGTAGTCCTGCGTTCTCCGTCCTGGCCGGCCGCCCTTGCGGCAGGCGGGGACACCTGACGCCCGCACTCCGAGGAACCCGGAGCACTGCCGGGACGGGTTCTTGCGCCACTCCCATCTCTGCAGCACAACCGAGGGGGAGTCGGCCCGCCTCGCCCGGCCATGGCCGAAAGAGGCGTCGGAGCACTTTGCGGAGCTGAGAACCGGACCAACCTGAAGGGGGGTGAGCCGCCGGGCCAACCGATGCTTCTTCTCACCCAGGTCTGGTGGCCGCCAGCAGGGAGAGATGATGACTATCTCGAGGAAGAGCCGAGGATCGTATGGAGGCGCCTGATAGCACCTTCGCCGCCACGGGGTAAGGAGAGTTGTGCCGTCGTGAGATGCCCGTAATTGGGAATGTCGCTCGCCAAGGCGTCAGCCCGTCACTGCTTGCCGTACAGGAGATATTCGGCATGGAGGTCGCACGATTTGCCAACGTCGGCAGCCTTGCCTGTTACCTGCGAATGATGCCCTTGGCGGTCACAACGCTCGTGACGGGTCAGGTCCACCCGCTCAGCAGTTAGCGTCGTGGGCTCCGGGGTTTCCCAGGGTTGTCCCTGGTTGCCCCGAGGCCAGGAACGGGACAGGATTGAGTCGCGGACCGTTCCGGTGGGATGGCCAACCACGACCGGCTCCGCGGGTCCTGGATGCCCGACAGCCACGACGAGGGGACAAGCGCGATGGAGCACCGACGAACGTGGGCCGCCCACAAGGGGCGCAAACCCGCGCCGGCCCTGTCCGGGACCAGGCGGCGGCGAGCCGGCAGAGTCGATGGGGCCCCGAGATGAGCCGCCCGGGCCCCCTTGGCGCCTCTGACAGCGGAGCGGCCGACAGTGCCTGGGCCGTGGAGACCCATGGCCTCACGAAGCGTTTCGGGGAAAACGTCGCCGTGAACGACGTGGAGCTCCTCGTGCCCCGGGGGTGCGCGTTCGGCTACCTCGGCCCGAACGGGGCGGGCAAGACAACGCTGATCCGGGTGCTGCTCGGGCTGACGGCCGCCGACGCCGGGAGCATGTCATTGCTCGGCTACCCCGTGCCCAGCCACCGAGACCTCGCCCTGGCCAGGGTCGGGGCGATAGTGGACGAGCCCCGGTTCCACAGCCACCTGACGGGCCGTCAGAACCTCCAGCTGCTGGCCGCGTCCCGCGAAGCCGAGGCGGCTGGCCGCATCGGGCCTTCGCTTGAACGGGTGGGCCTGGCCGGACGCGCTGACGACAAGGTGGCGAAGTACTCCATGGGGATGCGCCAACGCTTAGGGGTAGCCGCCTGCCTGCTGGCGGGCCCGGAGCTGCTGGTCCTGGACGAGCCGATGAACGGCCTCGACCCTGCGGGCATGTCCGAGATGCGCGACATGATCCTCGCCTTGGTGGCAGAGGGCCGCACGGTCGTACTGTCGTCGCACCTGCTCGACGAGGTCGAACGCACATGTGACGCCGTGGCCATCGTCGACCGGGGCAAGGTCATCCGCCAGGGGCCCATTGCCGAGCTGCTGGCCGGTGGCCCGGTGAAGGTCGAAGTCGAGTGCTCCGACCCCGACCGGGCAATTGCCCTGCTGCGAGCCACAGGCCTGGGCAGTGTGCAAGCGGGAGCGGCATCCCTGGAGGTCAGCCTGCCGCCTGGCACTGAGCGCGACGCCATCGCCGAGATAAACCGTGTCTTGGTGCGAGACGGCATCTCCGTTTACCGCCTCCAGCAGGTCCAGGCCTCGTTGGAGTCGTGGTTCTTGCAGGTGACGAGCCGGTTGGGGGCCTCGGGATGACCACTGCGCCCGGCATGGCGCCAACCCATCCGGCCCCGGCGGCCAGGCCGGTGGCAGCTCTTGACAGGCCCGTGGACCACCGGGGCTCATGGCGACCCACTGGGGCAATGATCGCCACAAGGTTCATGGAGCTGCGCAAACGGCGTGCGCTGATGGTCGCACTGGCGGTGGTGAACATCGGCATCCCGTCGCTTTTCCTCCTCGTCCGCCTGCTGGCCCACGCCGTCGACCCCAAGTCCTACGGCCCGGCGGGTGGGTACGACATCTACCGGGCGCTGGTCGCCGGCGTGATGTACGTCTTCGGCTTCATCATCGCGGCCACCGTCGGCGCCACCGCCGGCTCGGCCGACCTCACCGAGGGGATGTTCAGGCACTTGGTGATCACCGGGCGCTCCCGTCTGGCCCTCTATCTGGCCCGCATCCCGGCCGGCCTGGCCATCGTCGCCTCGATGGTGGCGGCTGGCTTTATCATCGTGTGCGCGGTGTGCACCTTTGCCGCCCCGACCCAGGTCAACTATGCCGGGACGGAGATCCCTGCTCACCTTTCGCTCTCGGGCTTCGAGCGCTGGGCGGGCGCCAATGAAGACGCCGTGCTCTGCAACTTCCCGTACAACGGCCCTACTCCCCCCAACGTGCGCTGCGGCCCGAACGGTGGTGGCGCCGGTCCCGTAATCGTCAAGGGCGTAGCGCCGACGACGGCACCGGGACGGTCAACGCCCGGCGAGCTCAAGGACGACGCCGTCCAGATCGCCCGGGAGGACTACTCGGGCTACAACGCCATCTTCCTATCGCCCTCGGTCTCCCTGATGGTCCAGAGCGGGTTGTGGGTCGAGCTGGAAGCGACCATCGGGTTCATCGTCGGGCTCGGGTTGGCGTCACTGCTGGGCCAGAGGACCGTAGCAGTAGTGCTGATGATCGTGCTCGAGGTAATACTGACCCCGATCTTTTCCCGGACGAGCATCCCCCACCTGGTCAACCTGCAGCGGGGGGTGGTCGGGCTGGCGATGGCCCACATCGAACCGAGCGGGCTCCCCGCTTTCGGCGGCGGGAACGGCGGTGGGCCAGGCAGCGCGCCGCAGCTGGTGCCCGAGACGGTGACGGTAGCCATCTGCGTCATTGTTGCCTGGCTGGTGGTCTGGACGGCCATTGGCGCATGGCGCATGATGACCCGCGATGCCTGAGGAGGCCGAGCGCACAGCCTGATTTGTCTCGCGGCCTCTCCGGTAGGCAACGCCGGCACCGTCGAGGCGCGGGCGCCGTGGCATCCGGACGAGGGTCGACCACGGCTCACCGGGCTGAAAGAAAACCACCAGAAAGTACTTGGCAAGAGTTAGGAACTCACAAAGAGGCCTCGATATGGCGCGCCAGAAGGGACGGTTGGGCGGCAGCGGGGCTGGCGCATAACAAGGCGATCTGGTTTGGCGCCCGGGCCGGAACGGTTCAGGCTCTGGTGGTGCGCGGTTACCGGACTTCGTAGGTGCCGTCGAGCCGGGCGCGTGCGATGACATGTCCGGCCATGGCGTGGAGCGCATCGGCGAGGGTGAACTTGTCGGGCAGGTCGAGCTGGTAGTCCAGGGCGAAGAGTTGGAAGACGTAGGAGTGTGGCCCATGCGAGCGCGGGGGCCTGGGGCCGGCCCAGCCGCGGTGGCCGAGGGCGCCTTTGCCGTGTTTGAGCCCGCGGACCGGGCTGGGATCGGTGAGGCCGTTCTCGGGAATGCCGCTCAGCGATGGGCCGATGCCGAGCGTGAGCGCATGGGTGGCGGGTTTCCCGAGGGGGACGTCGGGGTCTTGCACGATGAGCGCGAGCTCGGCGGTCCCGGCTGACGGCGTTGTCCAGGCGAGGGCGGGTGAAATGTTGGCCCCGAAGAGCCTGCCGCGGTACCGCTCGGGGATGGGGGTGCCGTGGTCGAAGGCGGGGCTGGTGAGGGTGAAGTCCTCGGGTGCTTGCAGGTCGGGGCGTGCCCAGGCGAGCGTGTGGTGCCCGGCGCGTCGGTTGCGCAGCGCGAGGCCGAGGGGGTTTGGGGGCATGGCCTTGTTCCTTCTCTTTATGCCTGCTGAATGGGGAGGCCGGGGTTGCGGAGCCGGGCCAGGATCTCGTCCAGCCGGGCGAGGTCGTCGGGGCCCAGGTTGGCCAGTGCGGTTGGTGGCTCGTTGAGGATCGCCTGGCCGCGCTGTGCCGCCTCGCGCCCGGCGTCGGTGAGGTGCACGAGCTTGCGGCGGTTGTCGTCGGGGTGGGCGGTGCGATGGACCAGGCCTCGTGCTTCGAGCTTGTCGACGCCGACGGTCGCGGCTGGTGGGTCGACTTCGGCGAAGCGCGCGATCTCTCGCAGGGTCATCGGGCCCTCGGCGAGCTTGATCAGCAGCTCGACCTTGGTGGGCCCGAGACCGAGGGCAGCGTGAAGGGCACGCCGGCGGTCCTGTCCGGTGACGAACTCTTGAAGGGCGCTCCACACTCGGGACGCGGTGTCCGGCGGCGTGTCCGATCCGGTGGTCATCTGGCTCCTTCCGGGTTCATTTCAGTGACCAGGCGTGCGCCGTTCCGCTCGGCGGTCGCCAACGCCCAGCGCCCGGTCGAGACGATGCCGAGCAGAACGACCATGACTCCACAGCCGGCGACCACCGCCCATGCCGCGTGGCTGGCGTGCACGAAGCCGGCCGAACTGGCGGCGATGATCGCACCGGTGACCGCGACCCCGACGGCCCCGCCGGTCTGGCGAAAGGTGGAGGCGATCGCTCCCGCGACACCGGCCTGGTCTCGGGGCATGCCCGAGAGTGCGGTGTTGGTAATCGGGGCGCTGACCAGACCCGCCCCTGCACCGTAGACAAGGTAGGCGACGATCAGGTACCACACAGGGGTGTGTGCGCTGAGGCCGATCAGCAGGACCGCGCCCACGGCGATCAGCACACCGCACACTATCAGCGGGAGCCTCGGCCCGCGGCTGGCCACCAACCGGCCTGAGACCGGGCTCAGCATGCCGAGCATCGCGGCCATCGGGACCGTGAGCAGTCCGGCGTGCAGCGCGCTGTAGCCGCGGACGTCCTGCAGGTACAGCGTGTTGAGGAACAGAAAGCCGCCTAGGGTCGCCAACGCGACCACCCCGATCAGCGCCGCGCCCGAGAACGGCAGGCTGCGGAAATACCGCATGTCGATCAACGGCTCACGCCGCCGGGACTCGAGCACGACCAGAGCGATCGCCGCGAGCACGCTAACCGCGAACAGAGCGACGATCGGCGCCGAGCCCCACCCGCTGCGTGGCCCCTCGATGATCCCCGCTGTCAGGCAGCCCAGCAGGCCGATGACCGCCAGCTGACCGGGAGGGTCAAGACGGCGGGGCTGCTCGGCCCGCGACTCGGGCACGAACCGTTGCGTGAGCGCGATCGCGATCAGGCCGACCGGGACGTTGATCCAGAAGATCGAACGCCACCCGGTCGCGCTGACCAGGAGGCCACCGAGCACCGGGCCGCTTGCGAGGCTGAGCCCGGCGACCGATCCCCACATGCCGATCGCCTTCGCGCGACCGGCGCGGTCGGTGAACGTGTTGGCGATGATCGACATCGCCACCGGGTTGAGCATCGACCCGCCGGTGGCCTGCAGCCCGCGAAAGGCGATCAGGCACCCGAGCGACGGAGCCAGGCTACAGGCCAACGACCCCAGCGAGAACGCCGCCAGCCCGATCTGAAAGACCCGGCGGCGGCCGAAGCGGTCCCCGAGCGAGCCCGACAGCATGAGCAGGCACGCAATAACAAGGGTGTAGGCATCGATCGTCCACTGCAGGCCGCTCACCGACGCGTGCAGCGCCCGCTGGATCGACGGCAAGGCGACATTGACGATCGTCACGTCGAGGCCCGCCACGAACACGCTCAGACAACACGTGGCCAGCACCGCGGAACGGCGCCGCGCGTCACGATCAGCCCGAGACCGGGAGCTAACCGTTGCCATAGACAACTGTTGTATCATAACAACCGAATTGCGTCCATCTGGAGGAGCGTTCTGGCACCTCCCCGCGCCGATCGTTAGGTCGCCCTAACAACGCGAGAGCCACCGTTCGGGGCGGCTCCCGGTCCCTGTCCCGCCGAGAACGAAAAGACCGAGATGATTGTTCTGGAGCGTTTAGGCCGCCGGCAGTCACGTCCCTTGAGTAACTCTGACACGCGTCCGCTCCACTGGAGAACTCGGTCTACCCGAAACCAAGCGTTGGGTGAACCTCCTTGCAGGTGTAGACGGCGTCCGTCCCGCAAGGTTCTTACAACTTGACTGCGCCATTCGATGACGTTGCGTCCGGTCCCAACCCTGCTCCAGGATGGTCGGGGTGATTACCTTCCAGCGATCCATATGCGGGGCTCACTGTCTCAGGAGGCGTTCGCTTTGGCGCTCGGGTGATTCTCGGGGCCCTGTGAGAGATGCCTTCAAGTGCGTCGCTAACGTCTTGGTAGCGGTGACCCCCAGGCGCCGACTCGGCGAGCATCATCAGCGTCCAGCGCCCACCGATCAGCCCGACGAACGCACAAGCCTGCCTCCACTCGACATTCATATGTGGCCAGTGGCGGTCATATGTGGCGCGTACAAGCGGGACGGAACGGGCGTGGCCACTCCAGTGTGGTTCGTGCAGAAGGGCGAGGGGCTGCTGGTCCAAACGGGCGTGGCTTCCGGCAAGGTCAAGCGCATCGGCCACAACCCAGCGGTACAGGTGGCGGCGTGCACGGCGCGCGGTCGGCTCCGGGGACAGCAGGTGAGCGGGGTCGCACGTGTGCTTTCCGGCTCGGAGGCCGACGACGCTAAGAGGCTGATCATGCGCAAGTACCGCTCCGATCTGGTGATCATCAGACCGCTGTGGTTCGTCCAGTCCGCGCTGCACCTCGGCCGCCGGCGCAGCACGCCGGTGATCCTGGCGATCACGCCCCGCTGAGGCGCCGCCCCGGTGGTACGACCGCGTATGCAGACCGCTTAAGCGGCTCTTCGGATTTCGGCGGGGTCTGAGCATCACCGGACGACGATTGAGGTTCCCCAGGCCCGCCACCGCGCCATCATGTGTGCGCCGTCGTTCGGACCGAAACGGGACGTAGCGGCAGCGGCCCTCTGAACCTGGCGGGCCGGAGGCCGGTTCCCAGTAATGGATGTTCTGATCGAAGGTTGGGCCCGTCAATTTCACTCCGACGGTGCCGCACTAAATCGGCGTTAGGCGCAGTTGAGGATTGATCGAAGACCAGCAACAGGCGCGTACATAATCTTCAACTGTCCACGGGCTGACTAGGACCCTAATCGCTGTCTTCGCTCGGATAATATGTGCCGCGTTCGCCGGGACGGTGTCTTCGGTATCACTTACGCGATAACGCCGAGTATGCACCTATCGAGGAACGGGCTGCCTCGATCGGAAAAGGACGCAGAAGTCCCATATCTGTTGCGCCCCTAGTGGGCGTCCCTACGTACCCAGGGTCTAGGTCACCTTCACCGTGGCCGCGCTGGTGGAGGGCTCGTAGGTCGTGTTCCCGATCACGCCTCCCGAGTAGGTCGCGACGATGAGCCAGTTACCCCTCGCGGCCGGTCGGAAGCTGAAAGAGAAAGCGCCTTTGGTGACGGTGGCCACGACCGAGCTGGCGCTCTTCGGCGCCGCAGAGGCCAGACGGGCGGTGACCGTGACCTTGCCGGGCGCCACCGAAGGCGAGACTGTGCCCGAGACCTGGAGGACTGCCGTGAGCGCGACCGAGGAGGGGGCCGAGAAACTGGTGGTCGTGGCAAGCGTGACGGGGACCAGCTTGGCCAACATGGTGGCCACGCCGTCGATCTGCGGGTTGACGGCATGTCCGGTCACCCCGGGGTAGCCGTCTGCACCGTCTTTGCCCTGTGACCCAGCTGGGCCAACGCTATTGCACCCATCGCAGCTGCCGCCTGCTCCCCCCGCGCCACCAGTGCCGGCGTTCCCCGGCGCTCCGCCAGCGCCGCGCGTCGCTACGCAGCTCGTGAAGGTCAGGGAGTGCACGCGCACTGGGGAGCCGGCGTAAGCGGCTCCACCGGACCCATTGCCCCCCATCCCGCCCGAGCCCGCATCGCCGCCGTCCCCGCCATCGCCGCCAGGGGAGCCCGCGGGGGCGGCTCCGTTGTCCGTCTCACCAGCAGCACCACCCTCGCCGCCACTCGAACCCTGCCCGCCGATCCCGCCGGCCGCTCCGTTGGCTGCCGAAGCCGTGAACGTGGACGACTCGATCAACGCGGTGCTGCCCTGCTCGACATAGATGGCCCCGCCAGACCCGTCTCCGCCGTTGCCGCCGTGCCCACCGGTCGCGCCGTCCCCACCGGCCGCGCCGTTCCCAGCGGTTGTGCCCTCGTCACTTCCGCCGCCGTTACCCGGTGAGCCGTACGACGGCATCTTGCCTCCGTCCCCACCGCTGCCGCCTGTCGCGACGGTGGAGGTGAACGTGGCGCCGGACACTGTCAGGGCGCCAGAACTGTAGATCGCCCCGCCGAGGCCGTCGCCCCCGTCGCCGCCATTGCCTGTGGCACCGGCCGAGCCCCCGTCGGCGCCATTGCCAGAGTTCCCTTCGAGAGCTTGGTTGCCGTTTGCGCCGTCGCCGCCGTTCCCGCCCACACCGCCACTGCCGCCATTTCCGCCCCAGGCGCCGTCGCCGCCCTTGCCGCCGCTCCCGCCCGTGGCCGTGTCGCCGTTGAAAATGGTGCCCAAAACAGTGAGCGTTCCCTGGCTGTAGATCGCGCCGCCTGCAGCCGTGGCGCCGTCGCCGCCGTCGCCGCCAGCGCCGCCCTTACCGCCCGCGGCGCCATCGCCTCCGCTCCCGCCAGGGCCGCCAGGGCCGTCTGGGTTGTCGCCACCGTTACCCCCCGCGCCGCCGTCGCCGCCATCGCCGCCGTACCCGGCGGCAGCACCTACTCCGCCGGGCCCGCCCTTGACTGCGTCGCTCTTGAAGGTCCCACCTATCACCACCAGGCGCGCCCCGTTGGCGACATAGACCGCCCCGCCTTGGCCTACGCCCCCGCCTTGGCCACTGTGGCCATCGCCGCCGTCCTCACCGGAGGTGCCGTTGCCCCCCGCGCCGCCGCTTGCGCCGGCCGCGCCGTCGGCCCCGTCTGCGCCGTTACTACCGTTTGCACCATCCAAGTCGGGTGGGGTCGCGTATTGGCCCGAGATCCCCTTGGCGCCGGTCGTCGAGGCGTTCGTCAGGGCCAGGTCGACGAGGGTTAGGCTGCCGCTGGCCACGTGGAAGATCTGCGACTTTGACTGCCCGTCGAGGGTCACCGAGTGGCCTGACGCATCGATGGTGACGGCCTTGGTAACGGTGATCGGAGAGGTGAAGGGGACGGTGCCGTTGCAGGCGAAGTCGATGATGCCGCCGCTGTGGACGGCGGTGTTCAGCGCGGCATAGCTACATGTCTTCACTACGACGGGGGTGGACGAAGCAGCCGTCGCGGAGACGAGGACCTGCCACACCACAACCACCAGGGCAAGCAAGAGCTTGACGCCACGAGCGTGCCCCGGACGGGCCGTTGCCGTCCCCTTGGTCGCCGCCGTTGCGACGGCCTTGGTGCCAACGCCTAGGCCCAAGGCTGCGACGAGGGTGATGATGGTCCTCTTCATGTTCCTCTTCCTTCGGTCGAGGGAAGGTCGCCCGGGCATGGGCCTGGCGGCCCTCGGTACAGGTGCCAGGCGTCTGCGGGCCGATAGCCGCACCGCGCCCGTTGGGACCGGGCCAGCGACTAAGAGAGCGCCGAGCGGGACCCACACACTCCGCGTTCCCTCGCGCCTTGCGCGACAACCTGTGCGAAGGGGCATGCAGCCTCCTGTCGGTCTCGGATTATCGCGCAACCGCGGTCAGAACGTGGCGGTTCAACCAGCTCCGCGAGCGCCAGCCAGGTCGAGACGTGCCGGTCCGGCTGCCCACAGCACCCGACGGGTTTGGTCACAGCTGGACCCAGCACACGAGCACGGGGACAGTACCACGGCTCTACAGAACGAGACGGCTATTTCTTTGGGATGACCATCCGGGTGGCGCTCATAATGCTCGACGCTCGCCGAGGTTGGGCCTTCCCCGGACCCTGCCGTCTTCGGTGGCAACGAGCGCAAAACCGAGGGAACGGAGAAGGCCTTGGGCCGCCTTGTTGGCGGAAGTCGTCTCCGCCAGCACCTCATGAGCTTCGGCCGCAGCCGCATGCTTGAGCACTGCTGCCACTGCCTGGCGCCCGCATCCTTTGCCCCGGTCGTACCGGGCGAGCCAGATGCCAGTCTCGAGGGCATGAGGCTCGGAGAGCGCCTTCAGTCGCACGGCCCCGACCACGCTGCCTCCGACGACGACCGCCCAGGTCGCCTCCCTGGCGGGGCCGTCGAGGCCCTCGCGACGCTGGCGGTGGAAGTTTTCCATCCATGAGATCCTTGCCGGCGTCCAGTCGTCGCCGGGCGTCAAGGGCGGCGTGACCTCGCCCGCTGTTGCCGCGCTGGTCGCCACAGCAACCAGCTCGGCCAGCACGTCCTCGTCGACCGGCACTAGCGAGACTGAGAAGGTCCGAGCTTCGTTCAGGTCCACGGCCCGAAGCTACGTCGGGAAAGCCGTTATCGTGCGGGTGAGTTTCACTGGGCCGCGGGGTCAGCGACGCCGGGCGCGCAGGACGATGTCGGCGATGTGGGGGTTGTCGGGCGGCGGGTTGATGCGCGGCTCGACCGCGTACAGCTCGACCGTGAAGTCGTCGCCGAGCAGCGGGCCGAGGTCGTCCGCACCGACGTAGTCCGCCGGGTCGACGCCCCGCGACTTCATGTGCTCGCGGTGCTCGTCGTCAAGGTCGTGGTAGACGGCGAGCAGCAACCCTCCGGAGCGCACCGTGCCGAGCAATGCCCGCGCGGCAGCCTCTCCAGCTGCCTTGGGCAGCGCCGGGTACTGCAGTGACACCAGGTCGAACGAGCCCGCCGGGAACGATGTCTGCAGGGCGTCCCCGCAGACCCACTCGACCCCGGTGCCGGCCCGTGCTGATGCCTCCCGCGCCCGGCTTACTGCGACATCGGAGATGTCGATCGCGGTGACGGTCCAGCCGCTCTGAGCGAGCCAGATCGCGTCGGCGCCCTCGCCACAACCGACATCGAGTGCCCGGCCCGGAGTGAGGCCGGCGACCTCGATGACAAGCCGGCCGTTCGGGTGCCCGCTCCACATCGCACCTTCGCTCTCGCTGTACCTCGCGTCCCACTCAGCGGCCTGCGCTGCCGCGTCGAGACGCTTCTCGCCGTGCTCGTCCTCACGCATGTCCCGCAGCGTAGACCGCCATCTGAAACGAGGCCGGGGGCCGGGCCATGCTCGGCGACTACTCGTGCCGGGCGCCCATTTCGCCGCGGTGGTGGACCCGGAAGCGGATGTTGAGGCTCCCGCGGCCCGCTCCAGAGTGTTCCGTATGGCGCCGACTCTGGGAGCCTCCCGGCGACCGACCCACGCGCCTAAACGACGGATATCTCTCGCGGGCTTCCTGACCTCGCGGATACCTAACGCCCGTACAGATTATCCAAGCCATGTAAAGATATTCTGCGCTCGGCCGCCTCAGCGAGGGTCCTAGCGGCGAGGTGCTCGGGATCGCCGAGTATGAGCGCACCGCGGAACTGCCGTCCGTGATCTCGGAAGCGTTCAGATCACCCGAATATGGGCGTCTTTCGTAGTGCCTCAGAGGCCTAATCACCGCCGCCGGCCGGCCTGCCGACCAGCGACACGAAACCGGAATTGGGTCTTCCCGAGGGGTTAGAAGCACAACCGCGCGGCACGGCGCCACGGCCCCACCGGGCTACAGTTCCTCCAGCGACAAACTTTCCAGGAGGCCTTATGGCACACATCTTGGCGAGGTACAAGCTCGCGCTAGTGGCTGGCGCCTGCGCGGCACTCGGGCTCGGCGCACCTGGCGTGGCCCACACTGCAGTTGCTGACAGCCGCCTAGCTGTAGTCTCGGCCGCCAGACCCGGGTACCAGTGCGTCCCGTACATGAACATAGAAACTTTCAAGCCCGGACGGCCTGGGTCCGTCACTGTGCGCCTTGACGGGTACATCGTGACCTACAGCGCGAAGGGGTTCCAGTACTACCAGATGCTCTCGTACCCGGGCTCGCTAAAGGTGAGCGAGGGAACCAGGAACTGGGCTCTGCCAGCACCGGCCGACCCCAACGACCTGTACTCCGAGCTGGGCGGACTGTGCGTCATGCAGTTCGGTACCGACCCGGCACCAGTCCTGCTCGCCGAGGGCTACTCTGGCGGAGCGCACTGCTGCGAGGGACCCACTTTCTACGTGTACTCGGCAATTACGGGAGGGTACGGGGTTTCTGAAGACCTCACGAAACCCGGAGTGGGAGACGACGTCCACTGGAACCCCAACGACGGGTTCCAGCCCGTCAAGATGGGGACTGCTGTGGTGCTGGAGACTTCTGACGGCGCGTTCGCTTACGCCTTCGGGTGCTACGCGTGCACGCCGGCCCCGACAAGGCTGTTCATAATGGCGAACGGCCAGCTGTTGGACGTGACCACCCGGTACCCGGCAATGATCCGCTCTGAGGCGGGAGCAGCGTGGAAGTCGGCGGTCCAAGCGATGCGGTCCGCCGGGGACGCCGGTTATGTGGAGGGCCCGCTTGCGGAGTGGGCGGCCGACAGTTGCGAGCTCAACGCGGGAGCCCAAATGTGGCGAGCACTTGGACAACTCCAGGCACAAGGAAAGCTGACCGCCGCGGAAAGAGACTCGGGCGAAAAGGAACCTTTCCCGGCAGAGCTGAAGACGTTCCTCTTGAAGCTCGGGTACTGCCAGGGCCAGCTTTGACGGAGCCGGTCAGCGATACCGCGACTCGTCGAGACGTTGAACCGGGCGGCACGGCGGTGTGGGAGAGGTTGGGCCGGCTGTCCGGTCCCGAGCTGGAGGGCACCGGGAGGTAGTCGTTACCGGGTGGGCGACCGCGTGGTGACCCTGGCGCCGGGGCCGGGCGGGGCCCGGGTCACATCGCAGCGCGCCGTAGTGACCGCAGTCGACACCGAGGCCAGGACCTTGACAGCGGTCACGCACGAGGGCACCGAGCTTGGCGAAGCCGCCCGCGCCGCACGGGAAGCGGCCGTCGGGGACGGCAGCCTGCGCCGGTGGGCCAGGCACACGGCGCTGGGCGAGCTGAAGGACGCCGTGCCAGCTTCGATGCCGCCATGCAGACATGGAGAGCCATCGGCGAGCCCGAGGCGCAGCTCCTGAAGTCCCGGCGCCGCCAAGGTGCTCCTGAGGTCGCCCGGCTGACTTGTAGCCCGTCCTGGCCCGTTGCACTCCGTTGAACACCGAGGAGAAAGAGGAGCTGTCCCGCCTGCACTGGGAGAACCGGGCCGATGTACGCCTATTTCGGTACGCTCGCCCGGACCGTGCTCACGAGCTTCGCCGCACGACGTTACCGGACGAGTCAGCTCATTTGCAGCAGCGTGCCGCCCTGGCCCACGGCGGCACAATCGGTCGCCCTGGCACAGCTGACGCCGGTCAACTGCTTGGGACTGCCGCCGGCTGCCACCTGGCTCGTCCAAGTGGTGCCACCGTCAGCAGTAGTAAGCAGCGTGCCCTGGTCCCCCACGGCGGCACAGAACCTCGTGGTCGGGCAGCTGACGCCGCGCAGCGCCTCGCCATCACATGGTGCCAAACCAGTAGCACAGCCGCGCGTCATCGCCATGATGTCGTCGGCCGGCGAGTTTTCCCCGCTGAGAACGTCGTCGAAGCCCGATGTGTAGCTCGTCCAGGTGACACCGCCGTTCTTGCTCTGCAGGACCACCCCGTCGAACGCGGCACCGCCCACTGCCACACAGAACAAGGGGACCGGGCAGCTCACGCCATACAGCGAGTAGGCCTTGCCGCCAGGTTGGCGGGTCGTCCAGCTTGCACCGCCGTCGCCGCTCGTAAGGATAGTGCCATCATCGCCCACCGCGGTGCAGACCTTGGCGCTGGCGCAGCTCACGGCCTCCAGCCTGTCGGTCGCGCCGAGGCTCCGGCTTGTCCAGCTGGCGCCGCCGTCGGCGCTCGTCAGCACGGCGCCCACCCTCAAGCCCGTGGTGCTGTCCACGACGGAGCCCACTGCGACACAGGTGCTCGGGTTCGGGCAGCTCACCCCGGAGAGCTGGGCGTCCAGGCCCGCGGTACCACCGGGCCAGGTCATGCCCCCGTCCGTGCTGACCAGTACGCCGCCCATGCTCCCGACGAGGCAGTCCATAGCGGTCGGGCAGGCAACCCCCAACAGGTTGTCGGTCGTGCCCGAGGGGCGGCTCTTCCAGCTGGCGCCCCCGTCGGTGCTGGCGAGGATGGTGCCACCCGTGCCCGTGGCCAAGCACAGGCCCCGGCCCGGGCAGCTCACGCCGTTGAGGTCTTGCGAAGTGCCGGAGCCCTGGCTGCGCCAGGTACTGCCCCCATCTGCGCTGGTAGCAACGGTGCCAGCCTCTCCCACGGCCATGCAGGCCGTGCTGGCCGTGCAGGTTACGGCGTTCAAGTCGACGCTCGTGCCCGAGGTGCGGCTGGCCCAGTTGGTGCCGCCGTCCGTGCTGGCCAGGACGGCGCCGTCGCTGCCCACCGCCAGACAAGTACCGCCAGCTGTGCACGTGACGCCCTGCAACGAGGCATAGCTGCCGTTCGGCTGGCTGACCTCGCTCCAGGAAGTACCGCCGTTGGTGCTGACCAGGATGGTGAGGCCACCAACGGCGACGCATGCGCTGGTGCTCGCACAGGCCACGCCCTCAAGGTCATCGTCGGTGCCGGAGGTGCGGCTGGTCCAGGTCGCACCGCCGTCCGTGCTGGTCACGATGGTGCCCTCCTGGCCCACAGCCACGCACAGGCTGCTGCTCGGGCAGCTCACGGCGTAAAGGTCATTAAGCGTGCCCTGGACGGCCGGCGCCCGGCCCATCCAGCTCTCGCCGCCGTTGGCACTGGTGAGCACATCGGCGTACTGCCCGACCGCCACGCAGAAACTGCCGCCGGCACAGCCGATGCCGTAATACTGGGCGCCGCCTGCGGGCTCGTCCAAGACCAGGCCGGCACCTCCGTGCTGGGTGGTCCCAGTCACGCCCGGGGCTGAGGGTAAGGCGGACGCGTCGCCCACCAGCACGCACCGGCCATCAGGTGAACAGCTCACGGCGAGCAGGGTTGCCCCGTTGTTGTCGTAGACCTGGCTCGACCAGGTGGCCCCACCGTCTGCGGTGCTCACCAGCGGTGTCTCGCCCTTTTCGGAGGAGAAATCGAACTTGTACCCCGCGGCCAAGCAGTTGCCGCCAGCGCCGCAGCTGACACCGAGGAGGTCGTCGGGCGTGTGGGCGGCGCGGCTGGCCCACTTGGCCTCCCCGCTGCCCGTGTTCACCGTCGTCGCCTGCTCTGGCAGTTTGCCCTCCGACCAGAGGCAGTCCGGTTTGGCTCCCGCTGCTTGCCGCAGCAGGCAGAGCTTGGTCCCCCGCTGGTACGAGTCCAACTTCCACTCGTACACCTGGCGCGTCAGTGGGAGCTTCCGGGTGTAGCCCTGTGTGCTCCGGCAGGAGAACCGCCCTATTTCGACGTTGCTCTCCGGGGTGAGCACGATGCCGGTGGCACTTGCGGCCATGGTGCCTTCATTGTCTGATGCGATGAGGCTCGTGCAGCCATAGAGAGACTCTTGCCGCATACTGACCCACTGGTAGTGGCCAGCAGCCGAAACCGAGTACAGCTCGCCGGCGCCGCTCGTCGGGGCAAACGCCCCCGTCGACACACTGCGATAGATGGTGGGGGAAACGCCCCCGTTCATCCAGCTGCCGACGAGCGCCGACAGAGCTGTCCCGGCGGCCGCCGGGCCTTTTTCGCTTGGTGCCGCCCACGCAGGCTGGCTCGGGCCAGCAACCCCGGGCAAGAGGCCAGTCAAGAAACCCGCCAGGACGACAGCTCGACGCAGCATCGCCAACCTCCCGTGCTCGCACTGCGCCCAAAGGGCCGAAGTACGAACAGCTCTCAGGGCTGAGCGACCTACTCGGCCTGAGTATAGGCGCCAATGTCGAGGCCATTGCGACGGTGCTGCGGCGGTTGTGGCCGACATCGCAATTTATCGAACCTAACGAACTTTATGAGGAAGGTTGACCTCATCCGCCTTACGAGGAACAAAGCCCGGCTGCACAGCTCGTGGGGCTGCGAGCGTAGGTCCCCACCTCGTCGTGGAGAATTGGGGTTCGCCCTTGGTGGGCCAGAGCTTCAACCCGGAATGCGCGCGATCGCCAGGCGAGTGACCGTTGCCTCTCCCGCCTGCTGGTGCTTGACGCTCACTGTCCGCGGGGCACCCACCGCGACCCAAAGGATGTAACGGCCCCACAGAGCCACCAACTGGCTGGTGACCACATCCTGTGCCGCGAGGAGGTAGACAGCCCTGTCCCCGATGCCCGGTGCCGCGGCGGTGTTGCCAGGGCCGCCCCACGACTTGAGGATGCTGGTGTAACCGGCCAGCGCCCCTGCTGGCGTCTTGTAGGGGCCGGAGACCATCACGCTCAGCGAGACACGGTTGATGTTGTAGGGGCTGGACGACTTGAACAGGGCAGGGCCCTGCCACGAGCAAGTGTGGACGGCTTGGGGGCTTGCGGCGGTCGCCGGTTCGTTCGTTTCGCCCGTATAGGCCAGCTCACCGAACGCCGCGGCCACTTGCGCGCTAGTGAGCAATGGCACCGACGGCCTGGGGATCTGGGGCAAGAGACAGGGCCCACTTGCTGCCGATGCTGCCGGGGCGCCGGCCACGGAGGTCACACATATGCTCAGGAGGCAAAGGACGGCAGCGCCGAGCGCCCGCCAGCGCGCCGGCGCCGGCCTGTCCCGCGGGTCCTGTCTCATCGCGACTCCTCTCGCGGCCCTATGGCCGTTGTCGAACGGCTCTGAGCGATCCTAGGTCTGCGTGGTTACGCCGTTTCAGCCGAGGCGATCAAACGACTTACGGCAACCTTCTGGAGCCCGAAGGGAGTCACTTGCCAGGAGCCGCGGCGACCACGACCGTGGCGGACGCGAAAGGCCCGAATGACCACCGCTTTCAAGACCGCCGTCAGCAAAGCGCGACCGAGCTTCACTCAAGCTCGGGTCAGTTCGGCCGCCGACATCGCGATCGCCACTGCGATCATCTTCGGCCTCCTCCCGTGGGGCTGTGGCAGCTCGTGATCGCTGGAGACGACATCGAGGGGGATCCCGCGCTCCAAAGGGCGAAGTCCCCCAGCACAGGGCACCAGCAGCAAGCTTGTCCCTGGGCCCCTAGATCGCCGCAAAGCCGGGGCGACGCGGCCGGTCCAGGGCTGGACGAGCAATGGTCCCCTGCCACTGGCGCGCCTCTCGCCAGGACGAATTGAGGGGGGCCATTGCGGCCTTCTCAATCGTGTTCATGCCGATGTTGGTCAGGTGACCAATGCTCAGGTCCAGAACGTCCCTGGTGCATCGGCCGCTTGGAGCACGGAGACCACTGGGCCGGAGGACAGCCGGCTCCGAAGAGGAAATCGTCCAGGAGCGTCCGCCCTCGTCCAGGAGCGTCCGCCCTCGTCACGAGGGTCGAAACTGCTGACGAGCTGAACTGGCCCAGGGACCTCCTGCTATCCTTGAAACGATGTTGAGGGGCGGGCGCAGGGCTGGCGCCTGAGCGCCCGGGCTCGCAACTTGCGTGTTGTGCCCGTGAAGAAGAGGTTCCACGGAGACCCCTGTCGGGCCAAGCAATCAAGCAGAACCACGGACAGGATGGCCCAGCATGAGAGCAACGCAGGTCTTTGGCGCTGTCGTGGCCGCAGCCGTCGTCTTCGGCGGGGCAGCCCAGCTGGCTTCCGCCAGCGTCCCGGCCAAGACCAGGGTCGAGGCCATGTCCCCTTGGGCCTCGGCCTCCAAGCTCAAGGCCGGGCTCAAGGTGTCCGGGACTGTCAAAGGGACCTGCTGGGAGTCCTCGATGGCGGTCAACAGCTATTCCGCCTACCGGTGCTCGGGCGGCAGCGAGATCTACGACCCGTGCTTCGCCCCCAAAGCCGGGACCTTCTCACAGCTGGCGTGCATGTACGTCCCATGGGGCGAGGTGACTCTCCTCAAACTGACTGCCGCCTTGCCGAAACCGGACGTGTCCTCCGGTCCACCTCAGGTGTGGGCTTACCAGCTCGGCAACGGCACGGGCTGCGTCGTGGGCACGGGCACCAACGGGGAGGTCGACGGCGTGCCGATCAACTACTACTGCACACCGGGGACGGGCGCCGCCAGCGCCCCGAACGAGAAGACCGAGCCGTGGACGGTCCGTTACGCGACGAGCACCCAGGCGAAGACCCTGGAGACCGAGACGGTCCTCACCGCCTGGTACTGAGCGGGTCCTCAGGCCTCCGCAGCCTCAAGATGGCGCCGGTTTGGCCACCAGCCAGTCCGCCAGCATGCTGCCGTAATACCCGGCGAACACCGACAGCACGGCACCCACCACCCACGACCCGGTCCGCGGCTAAGCAGCTCCGGCCTGCACCGGTACCACGGGGCCACTTGGCCGCGGCTCCGGGCGAAGTGCCGAACAGCGATCATCAGCCGGCGTTGTCGATGTGCACCTGACTGACGACGCGTCGCGGATCTACGGTCACAGGAAGCCCTGGGGACACCCCCAAGGCTTCGGCGGCGGCACCCACAACCACGCTCACGACACACCAGCTCACGAACTGGTCAAGGATTGACGGTGCACATCAGGCGCTCGTTGTTGCGGAGCGTGGAATTGCTAAGCAAACTGACGTTCTGGTCGCCGCCGTAGTAGGTCGTCACGCCGTTGTCAGGGTAACGCCCACCAAGACTGTCCCCGTCGTCCTTCACGCGGGGCGGGCCCCCGAAGTAGATGACGTGCGCGCTCGTCTGGACTGTCTGGGAATGTCCGAGCCGGTCTGGCGGTCGGGCAGGGACCGAACTCAGCTTTGTGCGCAGCGGCCAAAGAGCTGAAAAGGGGCGTGCCTGGCTCATCGCACAACCCACGCACGCGCCCGTCTGGTGCATGTCAACTTCCTCGCCGGAGCGGTGCGCCTTGGGGGGAGGGGTGGCCGTGAGGTCCCATAACTGGCGGGCGGTGGTCCCGTGTGCCCGCCGTCAAGGTGGTCCCATCCCAGTGACAAACGACAGCAAACCGAGGAGAGCGAAATCTACTTGTAGCCCAGCGAGCGTGAAGACCTGTCCTTGTCGAACAGGCGGTCACCTCCGTGGAGCCCCAGACCGCAACTAGGACGTGCTCGTGCTCGGGGTACCTGGCACGAGCCGGAGCACGTAGGCCCGGCCGGTGCCATTGGCGTGCTCGGGGGCGCCGACCACGGCCGTCCCGCCCGAGACGGCGACAGAGTTGCCGAAGGTGTCATGGGGCCTGGTGTCCGAGCCCACAAGCTCGGCGACCTGGCGCCAGCCCGCGGCGCCCTCTTGGAACACGTAGGCCCGGCCAGCGCCATCGGCGTGGCCAATGGCGCCCACCACGGCCGTCCCGCCCGAGACGGCGACATCGGCGCCGAAGTAGTCAGCGGCCGTGGTGTCCGAGCCCGCCAGCTCGGCGAACTGCGTGGCGGCCAACAACGCCAGCTGCTGGCCAGCGGCCGCCGCGAAGGCCGGAGCTGCGAGTACCGGTGCTGCAAAGCCGAGCACCGTCACAGCAGCAACTACCAGAGCGCTCAGCTTGGCTACAGGTCTCATTGCCCCTCCCCCCTCCAATTGCCTTGGCTTCCTCTTTCAGACTGAGCACGGCCGGCACCGCAGTCAGGATGTGCTCCCAGTCGAGGCAGCTGCCACGAGCCGGAACGCGTGGGCCCGGCTGTGTGGCATGAGGATCTGTCCAAAGTTCTTCATGGCCACGATTGTGTCACTCACCAGCGTCCAGGGATCCCCCGGCGCTAAGAAACATCGGGCAACCTCTGGGCTGGTCACGATCGGTCGGGCATCCACGGCCCGGGGGATCGACGGCTCTCAACCGCCAAGCTGGCGACCACCTCTTCCAGCAATCGCCAAGCGAACGGCACGGCTACGTGATCGAGGCAAAAAGGGCGACAAGCGGGCTTTTAGCGCGAGGCCGGTGTTGCCAGCCCCGATTATCTGATATGCGTTACCAAGAAACCGTTGCTTCCCAAGGAACATCCACCCATAACGAGTCCTCTTTGTGCCAGGTGTCAAGAGGCTTTGGGGATCTTCTTCTGATTTTCCGCGACGTCGGCGCAGCGCGCGGCCTGGCGGAGAGGCCTAGCCTTGGGGTTGGCCCGGGAGTGGCTTGGCCGAAGAGCCGGTTTTGTGGGGTGAGAGCCGGCCGCGCAGGCTACTGAGCCGTTCCCCGTTTGCCCTCCCGGGCCACCCGAGCGGTGTTCTTCCTGGCGGTCACGATGGGCGTCGGCGACCATCGCGGCAAACAGAGCGTCGCTGATGCGGCGTTTGAGCGCCCGTAGGGCTCCTTTGCCGGTCTTGCCTTGGGCGACCTTGCGGTCGTAGTAGGCACGGCCTTGCAGTGGCGGTGGCGCACCTGGGTGACGGAAGCCATGTGAAGGGCGTGGTTCAGCTGGCGGCTGCCCCTCATCGAGAGCCTGTAGATCCTCTTCGACGCCGAGTAAACTTCTATCGGCGCAGAGCCGTTGTAAGCGGCGAAGTGGTCCTTGTCGGGGAAACGGCGGACGTCCCCGGTGAGCCCGACGGCGATGGCGGCCACGACCGACCCTACGCCGAGATGTTGGTCGTGGAGGTCCGCGACGCGGCCACGATACCGCCCAGGCGCTGCTTGAGCTCCGGTCGGAAGAGCGGCCCGGCTGGGGTGCTGGACAGCGCGCTGAAGCACGGGTCAGGGCAGACAGAACCACCGGTTATGCGTCGCGGCAGAACTGTAGGTTTCGTAAGGCGAATCAGGCCAGATCGACGGCTACGGGCGCTTCGACGAGGCCCAATTTCGCTTGTTCTACAATGCAGATCCAACACACATATTATTCAGAGCGAGGCCGACGTTCTGTGCCCGCATCGAGCAAAAGCAGCGTTGCCGACTTGGTTTCCGCGATCGCCGAATAGGTAGCGTTTCCGAAAGAGGCCGCCTCGTCCAGAGGAACTCGGTGTCTGCGCGTTCTGCGTAGGACTCTCGCGGCCATCGCGTAGCCATCGCCTCGGTTCTCGATCGACGGACGTCAGGGCGACAACCTATCGGCGAACAGTCAGGCCCGCGTGCCCGGGAGGGTGCACGTTGAGCTCGGCACGATCAGCTGCATTTGATGGGCTGACCGGGAGGCGTCGGCGGGCACGGGCTGGGCCGCCGCCCAGGCAACGTGGTGACGGAGACGGGGGCCGGGCCTTGAAGCGTGGTTTCCATGATGACCTCGCCGTAGGGGTCCCAGGTGGACAGCGTGTAGTCGAAGGTCGAACTCGCCGGTGCAGTGGCTGTCTCCGCACGGCCGGTCGTCGAGCCGGTGACAAAGTACGGGGCATAATAAGCGCCCTCGGCCCCGCCCCCGTCGCCAGGATTGGGCGCGCCGGGCGGGCATGAGCCCTGGCTCGGGGCCTGGTACATCTGGTAGCAGTACCCCGTCATAGTTGTCGGGTCCGGCGTTGGACTGTAAATCACCTGCGGTGGGCTCCACGGCCCCCAAGGCTGCGGCGCGCTGCGCATGTAGATACCTCCAGGCGTGTCCGACGGGCACTCGTAGAGCATGATCCAGCGGTCGAGGTAGGGGTTGTACTGGACAGCCACATCGGTCATGCAGTCCGGGTGGTTATGGAACAACGCCTTCGCATTCGCCTCGCCCGGCTTGAACCGCGGCGTGCCGTTGTGGTCCCGCCCGCTGTAGTAACTGATCCCGGCACCCGTCGCGATGTTGGCTGGCGAGAGCCGGTCAAGGTAGGGCGGGCTCTGTGTTGCCTCGGTCCCCCCGGCGGTCCCCCAGATGTAGATCTCGCCGTCAGCGGCCGTGGCGAGCGCCACCTTGACGAACTTTGCGCCGTCCCCGTAACGAACGGCCGGAGCGGACAGGTCGTACTTCCCCACGAAACCTGCCGGAGCGCTAAGGGTCGGCTCGAACTCGCCCACCACCGAGCGAGTCGAACGGCCGAGGCAATTGTGCCCGCCCCCAGGGCAGTTGGCCGGTAGCCCCGCGTCAGCCGGGTTGTCCGTCCCGAACGTCGCGTAGATCGTCCCGTCGACGCTGATGCCCGCACCGGGGGTTTCGTTCGTCTGCAACGACACCGCCGCACCCGGGGTGACAGGCCACGGGTCATTTCTTACCGACGGGTTGGCGTACGCCCCGGGCACGGGGTCGCTAGATGACTCCTGGACGAACTGCAGGACCGGGCAGGTTCCCGCCGGTACGGGGGCCGAGGTGGCGATGGCGTCGTGGTCCAAGTCTTGTGGTTGCGCGGGGAACCTCGTTGACGCGTTCGCATAACCGTTGAAGGTCGCTGTGGCCTTCGTGTCGCCGAACAGCCACCAGACCTTCCCGTTTGCTTCGAAGGAGTAGCCGAGGTCACCCTGTACCATCCCGTACCCCGTCTGGGTCGCGGTCTCGCCCTTGTCGGTCAGCACACAGATCTCGTGCGTTGAGCCGGCCAAGTACCGGACGGCCAAAGCCGGCGATCCCCCGTGCCCCGCACCCTCTGCCGTCCCGGTCAAAGGGCCCCAAGCGAGAGGGGCCAACGTGAGCCCTGCACAGACGACGGTCGAGAAGCCCGTCCGCGCCAGCCGCGACCGTCTTCGGGCTCTGGCTACCTCCACGCTTCGGTGGGTGCCGGACAAGACAACTGCGCGCATCGTGCCCCCTTGTGCGGTGCGACAACTTAGTTGGCCGCAACCCCAAATATTCGCCCTGCCAACTATATGGGCGTTGGCGGGCACAACAACGATACACCGGGCTCTATGCCTGCTGGAAGGTAATGATCGGGCTGCGGGAGCGTAATGAAAGTCTTCCTACCCACCCGCTGCAACACGGGGGCAACGCCGGGGCCCTCAGTGACCAGCTTCGCCCCGCAGCGGCCACATGCAGACGTCAACGACGTAACCGATCACGGTGCCGGCAACGTACGGCCCGACGCCGAAGACCTCGGCAACCGTCATGCCAGACGCCTTGACTGCCACCTCGAGGCGCATTTTGGCCTCAGCCATCTGGGCGTCGATGCGGCACAGGTCGGCCAGCAAGTCGTGGAGCCGCAGCCGGTTTTCCTCTGTGCCTACGCGGAGGGGCCCACCTTGTGCACGCCGCCAGGTTAGATGGCTGTTCCACGGCACCCTTGTGATTTCCCGGCGGCGGAGTGATAGACGGCGAGCGTGGCGGCCGTGGGCGCCAGGCTGGCGCGGTGCGCGAAGAGCCAGGCGACTATTGACGCGCCCTGGGGCACCAACTGAGCGGGCGCAGAATGTTCGTTATGTACAGCCAGAATTTGGGATCAGACCAGCTCGACACTGCGCCATAGCGACGTACCTGAAGTAGCGCTCCCAGTCAAGAGGGTCTTCGGCGAAGCCGAAGGCGATTATGCAGCCATAATGCGAGAAGTTGAGTAGCGCGCGAGCGCGCCAAAGCAGGCCCTCGCCTTGCGCCCGGGCTAACGAGGAGCGGTCAAGGCCGGGCCGGCAGGCCCGCCCGGAGGGGCAGCCTTGACGGCTCCGGTGCTTGGGTTGTCGCCAGCCACAATGGGGACCGGCCGCCAGCGGCGGCCTTGCCTGCAAAGTGCTGGGCACAGCGGGCCACACCATTGCTCAGCAAGAACTGAGCGGGCACCCGGTCCGGGTGCGCAGGCATACCTTCGTTCCGCTCCAAAGACTGGCCGGCCAGAACGGGCCGTACCTCTCCTTGGTAGGCGCATGGTGTGTACCCGGCCACAGCCAGGTGGGCTCATTCAGTTACAACGGCCTCGCCCGAAAAGACGGGGGGCCACGTCGTTACTCCGAGCCCGCACCTTGGCTGTGCCCGACCGTCCCTCACGCCGCCCGCTCGGCCAGGCAACGGATCTCACCGTCACGGAGGCCGTAGTAGACGAGGGTGAGGAGCTTGCGGGCCGCCGCGACGCGGCCGATCATCTTGCCGCGCCGGCGTGCGACCCTTGTGTAGGTCTCCTTTATGGGCTCGCCGCCGTGGTAGTGGGCGACGGCTTCGATAGCCGCCCAGCGCACCAGGTGGTTGCCCTGTTTTGTGATATGGCCCCGCTGCACCTTGGTGCCGGGTTCTTTATGCGAGGGGGTCATCCCCGCCCAGGAGCACAGGTGGCGGGCAGAGGGGAAGCGGCTCACGTCGCCGATCTCGGCCACGAAAATGGCCGCAAATATCTTGCCCACGCCGCAGATCGACTGGATGGCCTGGTAGCCCTTGTGCCCGGCCAGCCGGCGGGAGAGCTCGGCCTCGACGACGACGAGCTCGCCGGAATAGATCTCGGGCAGCTTTCGTAGCGAGGCCACCCGCATGGCGTAGGCGCCCTCGAAGGGCACGTCGTCCAGGAGGGCTTGGCCGCC